>AUXO015962305.1_pt1 | contig 11131 bp, 7 predicted proteins | sample 768731 | NCBI WGS metagenome assembly AUXO01 (sample SAMN02715735, study PRJNA202380) | gut metagenome | biome: sheep rumen | host: Ovis aries | place: New Zealand: Palmerston North | reverse complement strand
TTATTTGTTGTACGAATTGTAAGTAAATAAATAATTTAAGTTACGTTTATTAAATAGATCGTAGATATAACAAATAGCAAAAAATACAAAATTAATGTTATTATTGAAAACGAAACAAACAACTTTTGAAATAATACTCAATTTTTAATTTCAGAAAATGAGAATTTTTATAGGCTAAAATAAAGAACACATGTTAAGCAAAGGGAATAAGATGACAAACAGAAGAAAATATTATGCAATTTACACCGCCGTATTTATTATTTTATTTTTCTTTTGTTTTTTTATTTATTTAAAAACATATCATAAATCTTTTTTTCGTTACGCAGACGGATTTAATCAACACTATCTCAGCTTTCTATATATTGGACGTTGGGGAAGGTCTATTGTTAGTAATATAATAAATAATCACAAATTTAGTATCCCAATGTGGAACCAAGCGATTGGATATGGTGCAGATATTCCGACAACATTCGCAGCATATTTATGGGATCCTTATAATTGGATTTCGTTTTTTATTCCATCGAAATATGCAGAATACGGATATGCCGTGATGATAATTTTAAAATTTTATTCTTGTGGCATAGTTTTTAGTATTTTTGCAAGGGCAAGAAAACATTCAAGTTACGCGACATTGTGTGGTGCGATAATTTATACTTTTTCTGCGGTCCTTTTTGTCGGATTTTATCAATCATTTTTTATTAATCCATTGATTATTTTTCCATTATTAATTCTTGGAGTTGATTATTTATACGAAAAAGACGATCCGAAGTTATATGTGATAATGTTGGCAATCAGTTTTGTTACATATTTTTATTTCGCATATATGATGTGTATCTTAGTTGTTTTATATTTTATTATAAAATTAGTCTTTGAACACAAGAAAAGCCACGATCAAAGACAACACATAATGCCTCTTGTATTAAAATTTATTTTATTTTCGATTTTAGCTGTTGGAATTTCTGCGATTAGTTTGCTTCCAAGTCTAATCGTTATGCTCCATGCGGGTAGATTGGGGTTATCACATTATTTACCTTTATTATTTAATCGGCAGTATTACATCGGAATGCTTTCTGGCTTTACAACTGGATTTAATATGTTAGGGAGAGATTGTAATATTGGATGGGGTGCAATTGCGTTAGTTTGTGTTATCGCTCTTTTTACATTTCCCAAAAAGAACAATAAAATCAAATTTGAATTTATTCTTATGACGATTGGACTTTTGATCCCGTTTGTTGGTCATATTATGAATGGATTCAGTTACACGGCAAATAGATGGGTTTGGTCTTACAATTTGTTAGTGGCTTACATTGTGACCTTGATGGTTCCTGAACTCAGTCATCTCTCAAAAAAACAAATTTGTATCGTGACAATTTCTGTAGGAGCGTATATTATTTTTGATTATTTTCTTAATGGAAAAATAATGAATCGCTTATTGACAATAGTTGAAATTTTATTATTCGTAATAATAGCAACTTGCATTGTGTTTAAAAATATTCCACAGAAATTTTATAAGTATACAATTTGTATAATTTCTTGCATCTGCGTCGTGTGTTTATCTTATTTTTCTTTTTCAAAATCAATGCAAAATAGTTTTGCAAATAATGTTGAAAGTGGAAAGGCCTTTGAAATAGCTACCACTGCTGATGGCTTGCCTATATTAAGTGATGTAAAAACATCAGACGGAACTCGTTTTGACACTTTTGGGCTTCCTGTAGTTCAGAATGCAACATGGTTGTATGGCGTTAGTGGTATAAATTTTTATGTTAGTGTTTATAATAATAACATTGATGAATTTCATGACAGTATTGGATTAAATCGGCAATTCAGCTACATGTATAAAGGGTTGGAAAGAAGAAGTGAACTTGAAGCATTAATGGGCGTCAATCATTTTTTTGTCAACGGAAACAATATTAGCAAACCGGTCGGTTATCAAAAGTTAGAAGCAGGAAAAAATGTTAATGGTGTTCCAGTTTACTCTTTTTCACCAGAAAAAAAGACATCTATGTTTTATTTGTTTGATAGAACATTGTCATATAAACAATATAATAAAGCAGATCCTATAACTAGACAGCAAATGTTAATGCAGGCATGTGTGACGAACAAGGAGACAAATTATACTACAACGAATATCGATCAAATTCAGAAAAGTTCCATTGACTATCAGATAAAAGCTATTAATGGTGTTTCAATCAAGGGAAAAGATTTTAATGTTACACAACAAGGTGGACAAGTAGAACTTGATTTTACTCCGCAAACAAAAGAAGAGTTGTATGTTTACCTAAAGGGAATCACATACAAAAATGGAGAAGAAGGTTTCTACTCTATGAATTTACAAGGATATTACAATAATGATGTTGTTGTAAATGCTTCCAGTGTGAATAATGGAACGACAGAGTATAGCCATATGTACGGCGGAAAAACAGAACAACTGATAAATTTGGGAGCAGCCAATGGACCGATAAACAGAGTGGTTATCACATTTAATTCTCCCGGACGATATACAATAAAAAATCTCCAAATTTTATCAAGAGATGCAAATAGTATTCAAAAAAACATGAGTCAATTAAATGGAAATGTAGCAAAAGTATTTTTTGACGGAAATGAATTTGGCTGTAATGTTAATATAAACAAGAAAAAAAGACTGTTTACATCTGTACCGTATTCAACTGGATGGCGGGCATATGATAATGGTAAAAAGATCCGAATTGATAAAACTGATGTTGCATTTATGTCGATTCAATTAAAAAGAGGGCATCATCAAATTGTTTTTAAATACAGGACGCCCGGATTGTATGAGGGTCTGATCATTACACTTTTTTCAATTTTTATTTTTACTATAATATTCATAAGATCAATTTAAAAAATTGCAAAGAAAAGGGGAAAAAATCTAAATATGGCTGTAAAAATATCGGTGATCGTACCATGTTACAATGAAGAAGCGGCATTGCCAATTTTCTATAAAGAAGCTACAAAAGTATTTAATCAAATGAATTGTTCCTATGAATTGCTTCTTGTCAACGATGGTTCAAAAGATAATACTTTATCAGCGATAAAAACATTTGCCGCTGACGACGACCATGTTAAATATATTTCTTTTTCAAGAAATTTCGGCAAAGAATCGGCAATGTATGCAGGATTTTGCAATGCAATAGGCGACTATGTTGCGGTAATGGACGCAGATATGCAGGATCCACCATCGCTTTTACCACAAATGCTGGAAATACTGGAAAATAGTGATTACGATAGTGTTGCAACGAGACGGGAAGACCGAAAAGGTGAACCACCGATTCGGAGTTTTTTCGCTAAAAAGTTTTATAAAATAATTAATCGCGTTTCAGATGCAGACGTAGTAGATGGTGCAAGAGATTTCCGATTGATGAAGCGAGAAATGGTTGATGCCATTATTTCGATGTCAGAATACAATCGATTTTCCAAGGGAATCTTCGGTTGGGTTGGATTTAAAACATATTGGATGCCTTATGAAAATGTGGAACGTGTTGCTGGAAAAACAAAATGGAATTTCTGGAAATTATTTAAATATGCAATTTCTGGCATTATTAATTTTTCGCAGGCACCGTTAGACATGGTTTCATACATCGGGGCTTTTTCGACTATTGGTTCGTTAATTGCTTTGATTGTCATTATTGTTAAAAAGCTGGTTTTAGGAGATCCTGTTCAAGGATGGGCATCGATGGTTTGCATTGTCATTTTCATGAGTGGTTTGATTCTTTTTTGTCTTGGAATTATCGGACAGTATATCGCGAAAATATATATGGAAACGAAAGATAGACCTCATTACATTGCGTCGGAAAGTAACATTCAAGACATAAAAAAAATAAAGTAGTTTGTAAAGGAAGAAAATATGATGTAGGTTTTCTTTTGACTGATATATTGGCATATATCTAATATTGTTTTTGTAATCGAAAATAGTGTGCCATATTTAAATATAGATTTAAAAATACTTTGATGGACATTTTCAAAAGTGTGGTTATAGAAATAAATTATTTTTGATAAAAAATACTGTTTAAATTTTTGGAGGATAAGCGTGAGTAAAGAAGCGAAAAAATTTAATTACACTGTAGTGACAATCGCAATTATTTTTACAATAATATTGCAAATATCATTGTTCTGTAAACAGTATTGTAATGTTTGGTTTGACGAGGCATTTACATTAGTTCAGGTTCAGAAACCATTTAAAGATATGTGGACTTCACTCGTTGGTGATGTGCATCCGCCACTCTATTATTTGATTTGTACTTTAGCAAAGCAAATTTTCGGCGTTAAGTATAGGATATTTAAGTTTCTCTCTGCTCTTCCTATAATGATCATGCATATTTGGATTTCTTTGTTGATAATGAAAGAGCCTGAATTTAGAAATGATCGCAAAACGGGAATTTTATTGTCGATTTTTATACTGGCAACTACAGTTACAGATGTTTTTTTGTTTATGAGTACTGAAATAAGGATGTACTCATGGGCAATGTTGTTTGTTACAATGAGTGGTGTATATGCTTATAAAGTATATAAGACTCATTCTATCAGCGATAGCATATTATTTACAGGCATGAGTGTAGCCGCTGCATTAACGCATTATTATGCACTTTTTATGGAAGTTTATATTTATTTTATGTTGCTGTGTTTCATAATTGCACGAAATCGTAAATTTCTTAAGCAATTTGGAATTATCGTGCTTTGCACGATAGCAAGTTACGCTTGGTGGTTGCCGGTAGGATATAAACAATTTACAGGGGTTAAGGCCAATTATTGGATAACTTTTAAATTTGCTGATATAACTTCATTTTTTTCTCAACTCATTAACTATGACTTTAAGCTTGAAATTATATTTTTTGCTTTTCTTTTAGGTGAGGCCATTTATTTTTTATATGTATCTCGCCAAGCAACGGATCTTAATAAAGAAAGAATTGTAGTCGGTATTCTATTTATGTCAGTAGTAATATTTACTATTATTCTAGGATTAGTTCTGGACGTTACTATCAGACCAATGTTTATTTTTAGGTACTGTATGCCGGCAATGGGGTTATTTTGGTTAGGAATAATCGTAATTATATCTCAATTGCCAAACCACAAGAAATTATTCAGTATTTTATTAGTTGCTATGATTATTTTTACAGGCATGAACAGATATCCGATCAGGATGCAGAACGAATATGAAACAGGTTCTTATGATTCAGTTACATATATTCAAAAATATTCTAACCGTTCAGATATTTTAACTTCAAATATTCCCCAATTAGGGATGGTTTTGACATTTCATTTCCCAGATCAAACAAGACAGAATATGAGCGATATTGATTTTTCTAAGACATCTGGCACATATTGGTATTTTGAAGATCAGAAAAATAAAATTGATAAAACATATATTAAAAATGCTGGTTTTAAGGTTGAGAAAGTACGATCAGGCAACTTTGATAATACATATTATTATAATTTGTTTAAAATAAGCAAATGATTATGATTTTGAATTAGATTGTCCTTTTTTGAAAACAAATAGCTTACTGATAATATAATTACTAATAATAACAACAACTTGTGAAATTATTTTTGAGATTTTGTCGTTCATACCAATTAAAGTCACGCAAACGAACATAATTCCCATATCCATTAAAAGCGTACTGACACGAGATAAGAAGAAAGAAGTGGCTTCTTTTACAATATTAGGGTTCTTACTTTCGAAAACATATTTACGGTTGGTGAAGTAAGCAAAAATAACAGAAACGATCCAAGAAATGATATTAGCAACTTGTAATTGGAAAGCGTTTTTCGGATCGAGAAATGTCACCGTACAAATATAGTAAACACCGAGACTGACAACGGTTGTCAATACGCCGACAATTAAATAATTGACAATTTCTTTGTATTTTAAATAAAGGGATTTAATACTTTTCATTTAATGTCTCCTTTTCAAACAATGATTTTATTTTATTGGTATTTTCTCGTATTTTCAAGCGAAATATAAAAATTAAGAATAGAGAAGATTCTTTACTTAAAAAATTTTTTAAAGTATAATAAAAATGTATTTTTATATAGAGAATTTTGAAAGGATGGTTGTATGGGTGTTTCAAAACGAATAGCGAGAAATATTGTCTTTATTTTGAGCTTTCTTTTTATTTCATTATTTTTATTTATTCCGCAGTCTGTTAATGCAGCGGAAAACCTGCCAGAAGATAGTTTTACGGCTCAGATATTAATTGGCAATAAAGCAGTATCCAGAGACAGTAATAATGTTCTCATTTTGGAAACCAATCAATACAGCCAGGACCAATTTTGGGAATTTATCCCTATTGGTGATAGTCAATATAAAATATTAAATGCAGCGACAAGAAAAGCACTAGATGTTACAAGTGCATCTGATAAAAATGGTGCAAACATTCAGATTTACAATGATAATGGGTCAAATGCTCAGAAATGGTCGCTGAATCTTGAATCGGATGGCAGTTATACACTGCAGCCAGCTTGTTCTGATGATAAAGTCATGGATGTTACGGATGGGAAAATTAATACAAATGGCGCAAACATCCAATTATACAAAGATAACAACACTGCTGCCCAGAAATTTAAAATTGCAATTGGCAATCCGGTTAATGGTTCAACTGATTTAGGCACTAATTTTTATGCTAGGATTACTTCTTCGAGTCGATCTCTGTCTGTTAATGGCTCTAATGTCGTGATTGACAGCACGAAAATCTCAAAGAATCAGGTTTGGAAGTTTACATTAAACGAATCGTCGGGTACTTATACAATTGTAAACTGTGCTAATGGCAAAGCACTTGATGTGTCTGGCGGTGCAGATAAAGATGGTACAAATATCCAAACCTATGTATCAAATAAAACAAATGCACAAAAGTGGTACTTGCTGAAACAAAGTGACGGCTCATACACGCTTCGTCCTGCGTCTTCTGGTGCTAGAAGTATAGATATAGCAGGGAATAGCTCGAAAGCAGGGACCAATGTGCAATTGTATCGTATGAACAATTCGAGTGCGCAATCTTTTACGATTGAAAAAACAAGTGACGAACAACAGTTGCCAACTGCAAATGTTGGGACGGGATTTGTTGCGAAGGTAGTGAATGCTGGAAGTGGAAAAGTACTAACTGAAAGTGGTGACAGTCAAGTCGTTCAAACGGCCTCTAGCAATATCAAACAGCAGCTTTGGAAATTTGAGTTGAAAGATGGTACATACACGATTACGAATCTTGCCTCAGGGAAGGTATTAGATGTCACAAATGCTTGGGATGTCAATGAAACTGTCATTCAAACGTACAAGTCTAACAATACAAAGGCACAAAAATGGACGATTGAAAAGAACGGTTCTTCCTATAACTTGAAACCAGCTGTATCAACTTCCCGCGTGTTAGACATTGCGGATGGTTCTTCCTCTGATGGTGCAAAAGCGCAGCTTTATACATCAAATGGCACAAAAGCACAAGCCTTTGCCATCCAAAAAGTAACAGATACATCTTCTTACATTCAGGCGGAAGACATTGGTGACAATGTGACGGCGCGTATAACGAATACAAAAAGTGGTAAATCTTTAACGATCAACGGAAATTACATTACACAAAATACCAAGTCGTCATCCTCCGATCAAGGCTGGATTTTTAAACGTAATGCTGATCTTTCCTATACAATTGTAAATGTAGGAAACAAATCTAAGGCGCTCGATGTTGTGGGGGGAGCAAACAAGCAAGCATATGTCCAGGCCTATCAGTTGAATAGTACAAAAGCGCAAAAATGGATTTTGGTCAAATCTGGAAATCACTATGCATTGAGACCAGAATGTGCGACAGGTTATGCCTTAGACGTTGTTGGTGCATCCACAGCCGATGATGCAAAGCTCCAGATTTATACCAATAACAATACAGCGGCGCAGCAATTTGACATCAACAAGGCTTCGACTTCGGAATTTGGTTCAGTCTATGCCGGCGGTTTAGGTGTCGATGTCTCAGAATGGCAGGGATACATCAGTGCAGACAATTGGCGCAAAGCGAAAAATGCAGGATACTCCTTCGCTATGCTTAGAATTGCCTGGGGCCATGCAGGAAATGGTGCGATGGACAAGCAATTCAATAACAATTATGAAAATGCGACAAAAGCAGGGATGCCTTTCGGCGTTTATGTGTACAGCTACGCCGACACTGAAGAAGAAGCACGACAGGAAGCGGATTACGCCATTAGCTTGCTGGATGGCAGGAGTCTGAAAATGCCGATTTGCATCGATTTGGAAGACGATCGGATTTCCTATTTAAGCAAAACGCAGCAGTCAAAGAATGCCATTGCTTTCTGCGAAGAAGTGAAAAAAGCGGGATATACGCCGATGATTTACGCTAATCAGAATTGGCTGAACAACCATCTGAACTATAGCATGATTAAAAACTATAAGATTTGGTACGCGCAATATCCATATTCGTGGAATAGCTCTTCGAAACCTCAATATAGTAATCATATTGATATTTGGCAGTACAGCGATCGCGGTAATGTGCCGGGATTGTCAGGAAGCATTGATATGAATAAGGCGTATTCAAGTTTCTAAATTAATAAATAATAGTATTTAATATAAACCCTTTTGCAAATAATCTGCAAAAGGGTTTATTAATGAAAATAGATAGCAAGAAAGAAACAAAAGAAATGAAGATACAAGCAGTTAATACTAGAGCAAGAAAATCTAATTTTGAATTGTTAAGAATTGTTGCAATGTTAATGATCATTGCGCATCATTTTGCTAGTCATGGAATTCAGCATGATCTTGATGGAAATGTAACTTATGTGATATGGAGAAGCGGAAGTTTTATAAATAAAATATCCGATTGCTTATATGCTCCTGGAGGGAAGATCGGTGTTGGCATTTTTTTTATGTTAACGGGATATTTTTTGATTAATAAATATTCATTTTCGCTAAAAAAAGTAGTGCTTGAATCGACGTTTTATGGTGTGTTTAATTCGATTATATACATTGTTTTCCTTTGTGCTGGTGTTCTTCCTATGCCAGAGAATAAAATAAATTCGATACTAATTCCGACTGTATTAGCTTTATTTAACCCAGCAATTGGAGGTGTATGGTGGTTTATATCGGCTTATGTTATGCTTATTCTTTTATTACCTTTTCTCAACAGAATTCTTAATAATTTTACCCCAAAAGGCTATTTAATATTTCTTGTTGTATTTTGGATAATATTGTATTCAATTGGTTCTTTAGGAACTCCTTATTCTAGTGTTATGATGGGCATTTTCTTTTATAGTATAGGAGGGTTTATTAGATTATTTGGGAGAAAGATAGAGTTCAAAAAATTAATAGTTTTTATTACAATTTTTATTGTCTTTTGGTGTATTGATGCTTATTGCATCTATTTGAATGCATCGAATATTTCGACTTTAAGTGGAATAGAAGTAATACTTATTAATCAAGTACAAATATCTATTTGTTGGCCAATTTGTGCAATTTTATTATTTAAAATGTTTGAGTCTATTAATATTGGTTCTCATAATTTAATAAATAAAATAGCAAGTACAACATTTGGAATATACCTTATTCATGATTTTGGCCCATTTAGATATATCATCTGGGATAAAATTTTGAGAGTTGACGTGCTTTATACAAAGCAATTGTTTTCTCTTTATGCTTTTTTAGTAGTGATACTTGTATTTATAGTTTGTTCAGTAATAGATATGATACGCCAGGCGTTATTTGAGCCAGCAATGCTTCGTATAGCGACATCATTAATGGATCGTTTTAAGAAAAAATATATGAAGTAATCAATTTTATAATTATAAATATAAGGTCAGAAGATTTTAGTAGTTAATCTCAAAACAATGAAAATCAATTCTGATAAGTTCCAAGCTATAGGCTGGCAATCTAAAGTGGGATTGGAAAAAGCATATCGTAGGATGATAAAAGATATGATCGAAGAAAATATTTAGATTATAAAAAGTCTGATTGCTAATTTTGGCATTTAGGCTTATTTATGCAAATTATCTTAACTGTATTCGCAATAATTGGCATTCAAAAATAAATAGGGTACAATAGGAACTGGCTTTATTTTGAAATTCAAAGAAATTTAGGAGGCATTCCATGAACATACTTTTAGCCGGCGGTGCCGGTTACATTGGCAGCCACACAGCGCTGTCTTTGATCGAAAGCGGACACGATGTCGTCATCGTGGATAATTATTACAATTCGTCGCCGGAAGCGGTGAAACGGGTTGAAGCCCTGGCGGGCAAGCCGATCGTGCATTACGAAGCTGACGTGCAGGATCGGGACGCGATGATGAAAATTTTCAAATCGAATAAAATCGACTGCGTGATTCACTTCGCGGGCTTGAAGGCCGTTGGTGAATCGGTCCAAAAGCCGGTGCTGTATTATCGCAACAACATCGATACGACGCTGACGCTTCTGGAATGTATGGCGGAAACAGGCGTCAGCCGCTTCGTGTTCTCGTCATCCGCGACAGTTTACGGATCGGAAAACCCGATCCCTTACGTTGAAACGATGCCGAAAGGCAGCTGCACCAACCCTTATGGCTGGACGAAGTCGATGATGGAACAGATTCTGCAAGACGCGGTTGTGGCCAACCCGGACATGACACTGATTCTGCTTCGCTACTTCAATCCGATCGGTGCCCACGAAAGCGGGATGATCGGAGAAGACCCGAAGGGCATTCCGAACAATCTAATGCCTTATATTTCACAGGTGGCTATCGGCAAGCTGGATCATCTGACGATTTTTGGCGACGATTACGACACGCCGGACGGCACTTGCCGCCGCGACTATCTTCACGTGGTTGACCTGGCGGAAGGCCATGTCAAAGCGGTCGAATACGCGGAAAATCACAAGGGTACGGAAATCTTTAATTTAGGGACAGGCACACCCTATTCTGTTTTGGACATTGTTCACGCCTTTGAAGAAGCCAATGGTGTCAAAATTCCGTACGAAATTGGGCCGAGACGGGCCGGCGATCTGCCACAGTTCTGGGCCAACGCGGACAAAGCGAAGGATGTGCTCAGCTGGACAGCTAAGCACAACTTAGAAGATATGTGCCGGGATTCCTGGAATTGGCAGAAGAAAAACCCGGACGGGTATCGAAAATAAATTTGAGTGAATAGGAGTAGAGGATGG
>AUXO010993882.1_pt1 | contig 11131 bp, 9 predicted proteins | sample 768731 | NCBI WGS metagenome assembly AUXO01 (sample SAMN02715735, study PRJNA202380) | gut metagenome | biome: sheep rumen | host: Ovis aries | place: New Zealand: Palmerston North | reverse complement strand
AGCCGCAAACAATATATACGAAAGATTGCTTATGGTGGAATATGCAAGCCTTCTCTTAAAATGTGTCTCCTTAACAGCAAACGACGAACCGTACACTATGGTCACCGCAGTCATGAGAAGTACAAGATACTGTGCCCAGGTACCGTGCAGTATATCGGTCCCGTATACATAATATATCAGTCTTATGCAGGCAAACGCACCGGCATTTACGACCGCTACCGCATGAAGAAGTGCCGTTACGGGTGTAGGGGCTACTGCTGCCTTTATAAGCCAGCCGGAAAAAGGTGCCATCGCTGCTTTGACGCTGAAACCGCAAAATGCAAGCACAAAGGCAGGGAGCAGGAACGCCGAAGCTGCGCTTTCTTTAGGAATGCTTCCTCCGAGTATAAACTCCGTACTGCCCAGGTACATCATAAATATAAGGCCTATAAGTCCGAAGGCTGCACCTCCAAGTGAGTATGCAAGATATGTTCTTGCCGCCTTTACGGCTTTTTTGGTCATGGGATGAAGCACCAGCGGGAATGTGACAAGTGTCAGCATCTCGTAAAATACATACATTGTAAGAAGATTGGATGCAAACGCTATACCCATTACCACACCGTATGTCATGGTAAAGAACGCAAAGAACGAATTTCTTCTCTCATGTCCTTTCATATATCCGTAAGCATACAGACTCGCAAAAGGCCACAGTGAAGCGACTATCGTTCCGAATATGCAGGCTGCCCTGTCTGTCCTAAATTCGAAACCATAGTTCATATATATCCTGATAATGGAAATACTCTCACCCTTAAGTACCGTCATGGCGATAAAAGCAAAAGCCGTATTTATCAGGACAAATATCATGTTTACCGTATTCCTTACCCTGTCATCCTTTGCCGGGAATACCAGCATAAGGAGCCCTGCCAGAACAGGCAGGAATATGGGAAGGAGGATCAGGATATCTGTGTTCACTTGTGTCTCCTATGTTAAAAATCTTACACCTCTGATCTTATAAGCCTGCCGCAATACTATCGATAGCTTCCGTGATAAAGTCAGGGAACAGTCCGAAGCCGACGGCTGCTACGGCAAGTATTATAAGCGGTACGGTCATCAGAGGCGATACCTTGCATTTTTCGCATTTTCCGTAGTCAAAATCATTGCCCGGGAAGAATCCGCCTATGGTGATAGGAAGCAGATATCCGGCGGTAAGGAGTGCACTGATAAGAAGAACTGCAGGTCCTAAGAATCTGAATACTCCTATCTCACCCTCCAGCGCACCAAGGCATAAGAACCATTTGCTCACAAATCCGCTTGCGGGCGGTATACCTACCAGTGCGAGTGCAAAAAAGGTAAAGCACCAGATAACCGTGGGCATCCTTTTTGCTATACCTTTAAGTGCGTCCACATTTTTGATGCCGGTATATACTATGATCGCACCTGCTACCAAGAACAGACCGTCTTTTATCACCGAATGGAATATAACATGTAAAAGAGCACCCTTCATGCCTGTGGCTGAAAGGAGCGAGAGTCCGAATAATACATAGGATACCTGGCTGACTGTCGAGTAAGCGAATCTCTTCTTCATCACCTTCTCGTTATATGCCATCATGGAGCCTAAGAATACGGTGAGGAGTGCAAGTCCCATCCATGCGTACTGGACCCATGTGCCCCTGATAAAATCAGCACCGATACTGAAGAATATAAGTCTTATGATAACGAATACGCCTGACTTGGTGATAACACCCGAAAGAACTGCAGATGCAGGCGACGGAGCTACGGGATGTGCCGTGGGCAGCCAGTCCTGTAAAGGGAAAAGACCGGCTTTGCATCCGAATCCGACTATGGCTAAAAATATGAATACCAGAAGCATATTCTTATCCCCTGCGGGAACCTCTCCCAAAAAGCCCCCGGCAACGAAATCGGATACGTTGCATTTGGTATATATGTAGAATATCGATATAAGTGAAAGGAATGCTCCTCCGACGGAGTAGAAAAGATACTTTTTACCTGCGCTTATGGCTTCCGGGGTAAGCGAATGCAGTACCAGAGGAAGCGATGTAAGTGTCATAAGCTCATAGAAAAGATATAATGTTATAAGGTTTGCCGACATATAGATACCTGAAAGCACGCCCATAACTATGAGATAGAACGCAAAGAATCTCTTTTCGTTTTCCTCATGCTTCATGTAATCAAATGCGTAAAATCCCACTATGTTCCACATAAGGCACATAAGTACGGCAAAGAATTTTGTAAGCCCGTCACATTTTAAGGTTATGGAAGCACTCTCGGTTATCTTCCACAGTGTGAGCGTCCCTTCCGTACAGAATACTATGATCAGCGTTACTGCAGCGGATATGAGAAGTGCCGCACCTGTATACATATTTCTCTTTTTCCTGTCGTCAAAGCCCTTAAACACGAACAGCATGACCCCGAACAGTACAGGAATGATCACAGGCAGTAAAAGTATCAGCATAAAAAGCCTCCCTAAAGGTTATGAAAAGATTTCAAGTCCGTTATTTATCACATCTATGACGGATCCGGATGCCAGTCCCAGTATAAGGTTTACGGCTACCAGCATTATGACTCCGAATACATACTCTTCACAGTTCATACGGTATGTCGGTACCATATCATCACTCTTTCCCGTGTGTTCCTCATCGTACGGGATGTAGAGATATATAACGGTTTTTAAGAAATATATAGTATTAAGTATCGTACTTACGGCAAGAGCCAAAAGCGCTATCCACTGCATGGGTCCGTGCCCTATGGCGGCTCCTCCTAAAAGAAGCTTCGATACAAAACCTGCCAGGAGCGGGAAGCCAACTATGGAAAAGGCTCCGACGCTGTAGCAGAATGCCGAAAACTTATATTTATGACCAAGCCCTTTTAAGTCGTCTATGCTCTTCGTATGAGAACCTTCAGTAAACTCGGACGAGGATATAAAGAGAAGGGACTTGGTGGCTCCGTGCGCAAATATATGGAATATGGCCGCAGCTACTCCGGCTGCCGTACCTAGTCCTATACCCATATATATGTACCCGATCTGTGCTATCGAAGAATAAGCTATCATTCTTCTGAAGCTCTTTTCATGAAGTGCCATCACCGACCCGAGTATCATGGCTATGATGCCCAGTGTAAAGCATATATAAAGGACTCCGGTCGTTTTAATGACATCAAAGCCTATGGTACGTACAAATATCTTAATAAGCAGGAAAATATAGCCCTTCGATACGATACTTGAGAGAAGCGAGCTCGACACCACATTGGACTGCCCGTATGCATCGGGTATCCAGAGATGGAACGGGAACAGACCTGATTTGATCGCAAGTCCGACTAACATCAGACCTATGACGATGGTGAGCTGGACTTTATACTCTCCGCTTGCACAAAGTTCTGCCACGGATTCCTTTATATTGGACATGAGCAGGTGTCCGGTAAGCGTATAAAGAAGTGTCACGCCCATTAAGAAAAGGCCTGAGCCCAAAATACTTATCACCATGTATCTTATAGCCGTAACCGTGGTTTTTCCTATCTGTCTTATCATGATAAGGCCGCAGCCCGCAATGGTATTTATCTCTATGAATACATAACCCGTGAAAAGATCGTTGGTATAGCTCATGGCAAGCAGTGAGCTTGTCATAAGGCATACCAGTATATAGAACAGATTCTCTTTTTTATCCTCCACGTCATCTTCCACTGCTTTTGTCCCTGCTACCGTCGATAAAAACGCTATCATGCTCACAAACAGTGAAAACAGGGATTCCAGACACCCGAAACGTATCTCATTTCCCCAGGGTGCCGGAAAATGTCCCATGTAATATACATAGGCCTCCCCTCTTTTTATCGTGAAAAAGAGGATTGCTACGGAGAGGCACATTACAAGACCTAAAACAATCCTTGTCATGTACTTGGATGCACGTCTGCCCAGTACCGAATTTACTATGGCGCAGAACATGCAGAGCATTATGGAGAAAAACGGAAAATTCTTTATGAAATCCATTAATGTCAGCCCTCTTTTCTCGCCATCATAAGACAATAATCCAGATCCAGCGAATGATATTTTTTATACATCCTTATGGTCATGGAAAGAAGCAGTGCCGTAACACTTACCGAAACAACGATACCTGTGAGCACAAGTCCCGTAGGTATGGGATTTATATAGTTCTCGGCCGATGTGATCCCGTCGGTGATAATGGGTGCTTCCCTGCCTTTGATATACCCTTGTGATGCAAGCAGCAGGTATATGGCAGAATCCATTATATTAAGTCCGATGACTTTTTTTATCATATTTTTCTGAAAAAGCAGGTCCGCAAAGCCGATGACAAACAGTGAGACGGCCACAAGATCATTTAAATGATTGACTATCAGATTCCACATTTTACATACACCTCTGTTAAATCCTGCCGCGCCTTACAAGTGCGTAAAAGCTGTACATCGTGCAGGCTACGACCATGCCGACACAGATATTGAGCACAAGTATAAGACCGCTGCTGAGTATAGCACCGGGAGTTCCGAGCGGTATGCCCGATTCCAGATGGTTGGCTCCCGTAAAGAAGGAATAGCTTTTAGCAAGGCAGTATACAAGTAATGCTACCAGTGTTATGATCTTTACTGTTTTAGCATTTAATACCTTTTCCGCCGTCTGAAATCCGAAGGCGCTTAAGAAAAGGATAAGGCCGGCGCCAAGTATCGCTCCTCCGGAAAATCCGCCGCCGGGAGATATGTGCCCGTTAAGTATTACATATAAACCGAACATAAGTATGAGCGGAACGATGAGTATGGCGCTTTTTTTAAGTATGCTGTCGTTTTCCGGCTCATATTGGCGGCTGTCGATCTTAGAAAATGCCGACTGCCTGATACCGAAGGTGACCTTCTGTGCTTCTTCATCATCTTCTTTGGTCTGTCCGTCTATACGCAGCATGATCATGACGCATATAGTAGCCGCAAACAGCACACAGGACTCTCCGAAGGTATCAAATGCACGGTAGTCAAGTATCATTCCGGATACTATGTTGACCGCACCGGTTTCGGAAAGTCCGTTTTCGATGTATCTTTTTGCCACCTCGTTATTGTCCGGGTTGTTTTTATCACCTACATTCGGCATGCCTATCATGACTGTCGCAAGCATGAAAAAAAGGAGAACCGCAAGGACAAGTGCCGCTACTCTGTACACTGCTCCGAGCTTCCCCGATATTTTACCGGATATTATGTTTTGCGAATTATTTTCTCTTTCCTTTTTCATGTCTGTTCCCTTTAAGCTTTTTAGTAGCCGTACCTGTCATTGTGGCTGCATTCATGTCTATCTGGTCGATCCTTTTTAAGGTTGCATAAAACAGAATGCCCGTAACTCCCGCTCCTACCGCTGCTTCGGTGATGGCCAAGTCGGGTGATTCCATGATTATCCATATGACGGACATGGCCAGACTGAACGCACCGAATATGATCACGGCTGCGAGCGTGTTTTTCGTAAAGCTCATTGCTATGGCACAGATCAAAAGAAAAAGAAACAATATAGAGATGATCATATCCATATGAATTCTTTTAGTTACTGCGTTTTAACTACTTCTTCCTCCTTCAAGATGAGTTCCGTAACGGTTTTTGAAAGATACTCCCTGTCGGAATATAAGTCTATAACCTTCATACTGCCGAGATCTACCACCAAAGGTCTTAAACTGTTTATCGGATTGCTTTCAAGTACCTGGCATCTCGTTCCGTCCGAAAGGCGTACAAGATCACCCTTCCTGTATGCGGGAATGGTCTTTAAAAACATATCCATGGCTTTTGCATCAAACATGGTGGAATACTTCCCCATGACGAACTCCATGACATCGCCCGGAAGGAGGTGGTCCTTATAGCATCTCTTCGCGGTCATGGCCTCATATACGTCAACTATATGCAATATCCTTGCTTCCCAAAGTATCTGGTCGCCCTTTAGTCCCTTGGGATATCCGGAACCGTCATGATTTTCATGATGCTGAAAGGCCATAAAACGTACCTTCTGGGTTACGCCCTTATTGTCGCAGAGTTTTTTATACCCTTCCTCGGCATGTGTCTTCATGATCTCATATTCTTTATCGGTGAGACGGCCCTTTTTGTTCAATATCTCGGGATCTATATAGAGCTTTCCTATATCATGGAGCATACCGCCGATAACGAGTTCTTCTATATCCTTTGCGGCAAAGCCGTTCTCTATACCTATGGCACCTGCAAGCACGGCTGTGTTCAAGCTGTGGGTGATAACGCCCTCAGTACCGTACTTAAGTTCATCCAGCTCTTTTTTTATGCTGTTGGATGTCTGTATCTTTCCAGCAATGCCTTTTGCTACATCCTGTGCCCCGTCTATATCCTTATCAAGGAGAGCATTTTTTCCTTGTTCAAATTCTCTTTTGAGCAGGAAATCATCGCTGTACTGTGCAATATTGTCAGTAGGAAGTCCGTAATTATTAGAAGCCGTTCTTTTATGTTCATCATCTGTAAGCTCTACGGTCCCGGCTTCCACAAGCACCCTGTTTACGCCGGCCGCCTCAAGCTTCTCCATGATAGCTTCGGTCATTATGTTCCCTCTTTTGAGCATAATGTTTCCGTTTTTGTTATATATATCACAAAGGACTCTTGATCCTATCTTTATTTTTCTTATCGGAACGATCCTGATTTCTGCCATAGCTTCTACCTCGTAAGTAATATCGGGATTTCATGCTAATTATAACTTCATTTTCCGAATAAGTCAAATGATTAGACCATACTTTTTATGTATTATTTTTTCTTTTTTCTTGCAAGATATCCTCAGGTATACTATACTTGATAGGTAATGTAACGTATAAAGGAGCAAACAAGGAGCAAACTATGATCCCCAAAAGAATTGAACGTTTAAGAAACGAAATGTCCTTAAACGGCATAGATTATTATATCATCCCCACCTCGGACTTCCACAGTTCGGAGTATGTCAGCGACTTTTTTAAATGCCGTGAATATATGAGCGGTTTTACAGGCTCTGCAGGTACCATGGTGATAAGTGCATCGGAAGCCATCCTCTGGACTGACGGCAGATATTTTATCCAGGCTGAGGAGCAGCTGAAAGACACCGGTATCAAACTGTATAAGTCCGGAAATAAAGGTGTGCCCACCATATCCGAATACCTGAAAGACAATATCGGAGACGAGGCTTTAAAGATCGGCTTTGACGGCAGGGTTATGGATATCTCGTTTGTTAAGCGTATAGAAGAAAAAGTCCCCAATGCAGTGATAGTATCGGACCTTGATCTTGTAGGCCGTATATGGGAGGACAGACCTGCTCTTCCGGCAAACGATATCTATGTCTTCCCCGAGGAATATACCGGTGAAAATGCGGTAAATAAGCTTTTGGACGTTGTACGCCGTATGCGCGAGGATGGCTGCAGCTGCCATGTTATCTCTTCTCTCGACGATATAGCATGGCTCCTTAACTTAAGAGGAAGCGATGTGAAATGCAACCCCGTGTTTTTATCATATCTTTTTATCGCAGAAGAAAATACCGTGCTGTTCTGCCAAAGAAACTGCCTTAAGTCCGATACTAAAAAATATCTTGATGATATGGGTGTGGAGTGCAGGGATTATAACGATATCTACTCTTACTGCGATCTCCGTTTCGGCGCTGCCCCTAAAGGTAAGGATAAGCAAAAGATACTTCTCGATCCCGACACGGTAAATTACAGTCTGTATAAAGCTTTTTCCGGGTACTTCGAACCCGTTTTGGATACCAATCCTTCTACCGCAAAAAAGGCACAGAAGAACGAAACGGAGCTCGGACACCTGCGCTCTGCTAATGTTACGGACGGCATAGCCATGGTCAAGTTTTTAAAATGGCTCGATGAGTATAAGAAGGACCCTTCCGCTAAAAAAATAACAGAACTCGGGGCTGCGGATATGCTGCTTAAATTCCGCATGGAAAGTCCCGAATTTAAGGATATAAGCTTCGAGACCATAGCTGCTTACGGATATCACGGAGCCATAGTGCATTATGAACCTGACGAAAAAAGCGACATCCCCGTAGAACACGAAAGCTTTCTTCTCGTGGATTCGGGTGCACAGTATCTTAAAGGTACTACCGATATCACAAGGACCATAGCCATGGGGGATGTGACTTACGAGATGAAAAAGCATTATACCGCTGTTCTTAAGGGTATGCTTGATCTCGCTTCAGCCGTATTCCCTGCAGGTACCGCAGGTGCAAACCTCGATATCTTAGCCCGCGGTCCTTTATGGCAGATGTATAAGGACTACAACCACGGTACAGGTCACGGTATAGGCTTTTTCCTGAATGTGCATGAAGGTCCTCAGAATATCAACTGGAAAATAGGTAAGCGTTTCGGCAATACTACACCCATAGAACCCGGCATGGTAACATCCGACGAGCCCGGCTTCTACCTGGAGGGACAGTACGGCATACGTATAGAAAATGATATTGCCGCAGTGAAAAAATGTGAAAATGAATATGACAGCTTTTTAGGCTTTGAGATACTTACCTTAGCTCCCATCGATCTTTCACCCGTATTGTTTGAGGATATGTCACCCGATGAGATAAAGGCACTTGATACCTATCACAAAATGGTATATGACAGGCTCTCGCCGCATCTGGATAACGAGACCGCCCGGTGGCTAAAAGAATATATAAGGCATTAAGCATTTAAAGTTTTAAGTATAAAAAGTGCTGTAATACAGCCGTTCTACAGCTGTATTACAGCACTTTTATCGATATCTCTCCGCTTCTAAGCACGACTGTCTCGCTTTTTTCTCCATGTAAGACCCTAACTTTAAGTCCTCCGGTCTCGTCTATATCTACAGCCGTACCGGTACAGTTCTCTCCGTCCTGTGTAAATATAATTTCTTTTCCGAGCACTATGGAACGCGACTTATAATATGGAAGAAACTTTTCTTCCGGGACATCGAATATCCACGATTTAAGACCTTCAGCTATTTTTTCGGTGAGCCTGCCTGCTACCGTCTCTGTATCAGGCTTATCAGGCAGTCTTATATCCTTCCGGGTATCCCTGCTGCTTATCATTTTTCCTATAACGTCAGGGTCTTCTTCGTACAGGCTTCCGGCTATGTTTTTAAGTTCTTCGGGCCATTCCTTTGTATAGATATTGATACCGATGCCGGCTATCATATATTGCATGATGCCTTTTTCATAATCATTTACGGCCTCACACAGGATACCGCAACATTTTTTCCCACGTACATATATATCATTTACCCATTTGATACCTGCAGATATCCCCGTCACTTCCTCTATGGCACTGCATACTGCGGCTGCAGTCCTGACCGTCATGGTGACCTGCGACGATATCGGTTTTCCGATCGGAAGTACCACCGTCATATATAGTCCCGTATCGGGTGAAAAAAAGCTTTTCCCCTGTCTGCCGCGGCCTGCGGTCTGTTCAAACGCCACAAGGCACAGATTTTCGGAAACCTGTGCCCTGCTTATCATTCTTTTTGCTTCATTATTGGTTGAGTCTATAGAGTCAAAATATATGTATTTCATTACAGTCAGTCCTTAAGATTCTTCATGGAAACATATTCCGAATAGCTTATCCCGGCATATTTTTTAAAGCATCTTCCAAAATAATTGGGATCAGGGATACCCACTTCATCCGATGCTTTAAACATTTTTATGTTGGCTGCGGCAAGCTTCATCGCCGCATTCATCCTGCATTCGGTAAGATATTCCACAAAGTTCTTTCCGGTCTCCTGTTTAAATTTTCTGGAAAGATAGCTTGCACTGAAACCGAAATACTGTGCCACGGACGTAAGATTAAGCTTGGAATCCGTATAATTGGACTCAATATACATCTTGATCTGGTCTATGGTGGAAGCCTCTATCTTATTGGTGTTTTCCGGCTCCGAGAGTGCCTCGTTCTTTACATGCTCCGCATCAAGCTTTGCTTTTGCAGATGCAAGTGTGGCAGTCACTTCGGCTCTCACTATGGGTTTCAGCATATATTCAAATACCGGGAGGCTGACACATTTTCTGGCATACTCGAACTGATCGATCGCCGTCATGATTATGATGATAAGATTCGGATATCTTTTTGTCGCAAGTTCCGTAAACTCTATACCGTTCATAAAAGGCATGGAGATATCGACAAATGCGATATCCGGTTTCATGTCATCTATGACATTTATGGCTTCGATACCGCTGGCGGCCTCTCCGACCACCTCCATATCAAGCTCTTCCCAGTTTATCGAGGCTCTCATCAGCTTTCTTGCGGATTCCTCGTCATCGATCAGCATTACTCTGTACATTAACCGTTCTCCAATTCTTTGTGTCTGTATTGATTATTATCTCTACTTCCGTATATTCACCGGGTTCACTGGTGATCTTTACTACATCATCCTTATTGCAATAGCATCTGATACGTTCTATGGTACCCCACAGGCCAAAGCTGCTGCCAAGACCGGAAGCGGATATTCCGTCTTCATCCGTATTGTCCGTTTTCTCGGTTGAAAGCACCTTCTCTATCTGCTCGTCCGTCATACCTATACCGGTATCTCTTACGGTTATATGAAGTTCCTTGTCTTTAAGCCAGCTTGAGATCTTGATCGTACCTTTTTCGCCCTTCATACGTATACCATGATAGATACTGTTTTCTACTAACGGCTGCAATATAAGCTTGGGGATAAGGCACTCTTCCGTGTCGGGTGCTATATCGTATTCATCGTTCAGGATATCCCCGTACCGGAGCTTTTGCAGTGACAGATAATCCTTGATTATCATCAATTCTCTCTTTAACGGGATCTCCCTGTCTCCTTTGCTTAAGAAATTACGGTAAAAACTGCCCAGAGTCTCCAAAGCCGAATGTACCTTCTCCGCTCCGGCATCCACAGCCAGATATCCTATGGTCTCAAGTGAATTATATAGGAAATGCGGCTTTATCTGCTCCTGCAGTACACGCATCTGGGAGTTCTGGAGTGTCTGTTCATTTTCCAAAAGCCTGTTCCAAAGCTCCTGAGTATGAGTAACCATATTGTTATAGGTATCCTTTATCATGCCTATCTCATTTTTCGGGAACTCACGCTCTATCCTTACAAGGCTGTCGCCCTTACTGTTCTTATTGATCTCGGAAGTAAGCTCAAATACAGGGCTTGTAATATTTTTCCTGATAAAAATACCTGC
>AUXO010817395.1_pt1 | contig 11131 bp, 10 predicted proteins | sample 768731 | NCBI WGS metagenome assembly AUXO01 (sample SAMN02715735, study PRJNA202380) | gut metagenome | biome: sheep rumen | host: Ovis aries | place: New Zealand: Palmerston North | reverse complement strand
GTGACTATAGTTCCGTCGTTACGCTGTAACGGAACAAGATCACTCAGCGGTACCGCTGATATTACTACACCGGCAGCATGAGTTGAGGCATGCCTCGGCATTCCTTCAAGTTTCATAGCAAGATCAATGAGCGTTTTTACTGACCTGTCAGATCTGTAAAGAGAAGACAAGTCATCAGATAATTCCAGAGCTTCTTTGAGAGTGTTCCGCCATTCGATCTGCTTTGCTACTCTGTCGCACAACTGATATGAAAGGCCAAGCACTCTGCCTACATCGCGCACAGCTGCACGCGCTTTCAGTGTATCGAAAGCTATTATCTCTGAGACATAATCTGCCCCGTATTTCTTTACTACGTAATCTTTGACGCTCTGACGCCCTTCAATGCAGAAGTCGATGTCAAAGTCAGGCATGCTTACTCGTTCAGGATTGAGGAATCTCTCAAAAAGCAGATTATACTTTATGGGATCTATTCCTGTTATGCCGATACAATACGCACAGAGACTGCCGGCTCCCGAACCTCTTCCGGGCCCTACCGGTATACCATGCTCTTTTGCGTATTTAATAAAATCCCATACTATAAGATAATAATCAGTGTATCCCATTTTGGTTATGACAGAGAGCTCATATTCCATTCTGTCGATAACTTTCTCATCCGGGACCGCACCGTACTTTTCTATCATCCCACGTCTGCATAGTTTACGGAAGAAGGCTTCATTGTCAGTCACACCGTCTATGGTGAATTTCGGAAGCTTTATGCTGCCAAACTCAAACTCAACATTGCATCGCTCTGCTATAACAGCCGTATTTGCAATAGCTTCAGGATGTCCGGGAAACAAGGCTCTCATCTCTTCTTCCGACTTGACATAGAACTCTTTAGTCGGAAATCTCAGAGGATTAGGTTCATCCAGTGTCTTTCCGGTCTGTATACAGATAAGCACGTTCTGCATCTCTGCATCGCTTTTACTTATGTAATGACAGTCATTAGTAGCCGCGAGCGGTATCCCCGTCTCCTCAGAAAGCCTGTAGAGATCAGGAAGTATCTTCGCTTCTTCATCTATTCCGTGATCCTGTATCTCAATATAGTAATTGCCGGCACCAAAGATATCCCTGTATCCGAGAGCTTTCTTTTTTGCCTCTTCATAGCTGCCGTCCGAAAGCAGACGCGGTATCTCACCTGCAAGGCAGGCAGACAGGCAGATAAGCCCGTTATGATACTTTTTCAGCAGTTCCTTATCTACACGAGGTTTACTGTAAAATCCGTCCACAGCTGCTATGGAGACAAGTTTTACAAGGTTTTTATACCCTTCATTATTCTCACAAAGCAGTATCAGATGGTATGGTGAGGTATCTATCCTTGGCTCTTTATCAAGATGTCCTCTTGGTGCTACATATACTTCACAGCCTATCACCGGCTTTATGCCGTTCTTCTTTGCCGCATTCCAGAATTCGATCACTCCGTACATATTGCCGTGATCCGTGATAGCAACAGCAGTCTGCCCGAGTTCCTTTACCCGTTCCATTAGATCGTTGATCCTGCATGCACCGTCTAATAAGCTGTATTCTGTATGAACGTGAAGATTCACAAACTGGTCATTTTTCATTGTTATACATACCTCTGCGTATATCGTCAGCTATCTTGGCAAGACGTTTGAATCTGTGATTTACACCTGATCTGCTTATAGGTACAGACAGGTTCTCACCTATCTCCTGAAGGCTCATATCAATGTTTTCAAGACGCAGAAGCGCAACTTCTCGCAGTTCGTCAGGAAGGCTGTCAAGACCGGATATGTGGTCTATAAGCTTTATATCTTCGATCTGACGCACTGCGGCATTTACTACTTTATCAATATTGGCAGAATCGCAGTTAGCGATCCTGTTTGCTTTATTCCTGACGTCTTTGTATATCTTGACATTCATCAATTCAAGTGTACACTGCTGTGCTCCTATGAATGTGAGAGTATCCTCTATAGATACGCTGTCCTTGATATATACAACGACCTGTCCGCGCCTTGTTACCGTCTTGGCGTTTGCACCTATGTCACCAAGAAGCATTGATAGCATATCCGCAAGCTGTGCTGTGGGAGGTGTGAATTCAAGATGATATTCTTTTTCAGGATCATTTACACTGCCGCATGTCAGGAATACTCCTGCCGTAAAAACTCCGAGACTATTCGTCGCAATAATCTCGGTATCCATTACTCTTTCATTTTCGTTGAATCTGTACTTGCCGAAAACAAGCCCGATCGTTTCAGGATCGGTAATATCGTATGTATACAGAATGGAGCTGTTCCTGCGCACATTTTCCACGCATTGCAGCTCCTTCTTTATAACACTTCTAAAAAGGCTCCTGAACATTTCTGCTGCTATTCTGCTCTCGCTCTGGAAACATATTCGTTCTCTTCCGAGAATACGGCTGAACAACAGCATTCCGTAAAGGCAAGCAAATCTCTTGTCTTTGTCATTTACTGAGGAGCATATCTCTTTTCTTACTTCATTTGAAAAAGACATCAGTGCCACTCCGATCAGATATCAGAATTTTTTATCCTTTGCTATATCACGATGATACTTCTGTACCCTGTAATCGCTTTCTATCAGGTGTTTAGACATCAATTCCGCGAATGTTATAGAACGGTGCTTTCCGCCTGTACATCCGAATGCGATAACAAGCTGGCTCTTTCCTTCGTGAATATAAAGCGGTATCAGATAATCAATAAGATCTTTGAGTTTTTCAAAAAGCGTTCTCGACTGCTCAAAGCTCATAACATAATCCCTTACACAGCTTTCACATCCTGTGTGATTGCGCAGTTCGTCTATGTAATAAGGATTCGGCAGACATCGAACATCAAAAACCAGATCCGATTCTGTGGAGACTCCATACTTAAAGCCGAATGACATGATCTTTATTATCAGTGAATCAGAATTTCTGTCAAGGAATATCTCTTTGACCTGCTCTTTTAACTGTGATGCAGTCAGATTGGATGATTCGATGTAATAATCTGCTATCTCTCTCAGCTGTGAGAGCTGATTGCGTTCGTGCTCGATAGCATCGTGCATGTTGCCGTTGAATTTTTCGTCCAGAGGATGCTTGCGGCGTGTTTCCTTATACCGCTTTATAAGCACTTCGTCGCTGGCTTCAATAAACAGCACTTTTATATCTACATCTTCTTCACTCTTGAGCATTTGCCATGAGTGAAATATCTCAGCAAACATATCACCTGTTCTGATATCGACTGCTACTGCTACTTTACTTATACCGCTTTCGCTTTTTCTGCAAAGATCAACAAATCTGGATATAAGTTTAGGCGGGATATTATCTATGCAATAATATCCGATGTCTTCAAGCACATCCATTACACTGGATTTTCCAGAACCGGACATTCCGGTCACAATTATCAGTTTCATATTATCCTCCTGATCTCCGGTTGAGATCACCTGAGTATCACAGGTTCAAGTTCAAGGACATAACCGGTCTTTTCCTTTACTATACGCTGTACTTTACCGCATAGTTCAAGAACATCACTGCATGTGGCATAGCCTTTGTTTATTACAAAACCGCTATGCTTTTCGCTGACCATAGCACCGCCGCATGTGAGTCCCTTCAGTCCGCACTGATCTATCAGAAGCGATGCGTAGCTGCCTTCGGGACGTTTGAATGTACTGCCGGCACTGGGATATTCAAGCGGCTGCTTTGAGCTTCTCTTTGACATGCACTCTGTCATTGCCGCCTTTATTGCATCAGGATCGCCCTTTTTGAGCTTCATCGTAACTGAAGTTACCACGCATTTGCTGTCTGCAAAAATGCTGTGACGGTATGAAAGCCGCATATCAGCTGCGTCAATTTTCTTTATCTCACAGTTTTCATCTATATACTCAGCTGACACAACGATATCCTTCATTTCGCTGCCGTATGCTCCTGCATTCATAAACAGTGCACCGCCAACCGTGCCGGGAATGCCGAAGAGATTCTCCATGCCGGTCAGACCGGACTGCTGCGCATGTACACAAGCGGACGCGAGAAGCGCTCCTGCCTGACATTTTATCGTGTCGCCTTCTATTTCTATAAGAGCAAAATCACTTCCGAAAAGAAGAATGACTCCGTCAAATCCCTCATCAGAGGCTATTATGTTGCTGCCTCTGCCGATGATGCCGTAACGTATGGAATGAGCATTAAGGTATTTTATTATGGAAGCAGCCGATCCGGCTGAATTAATGCTGATCAGCGCCCTGCACGGACCTCCGAAACGAAATGTGACATATTCGCTGAGCGAACATTCAGGGGTTATACGACAGCCAAGCTCACCACACAGTTCAGTCAGTTCATCAATGTTTATCATCATATTCCTCCTTGTCAAGTTATATGTTGATCTGTACGTCAGAATGCCTCATAATCACGAACGATCTCCTTAGAATCAGCTTCCATTCCAAGGCGGTTGAGAAGTTCCTGAGCTGCGTTATAGCCCATCTTCTTCTGTCTGTTGTTCATAGCGGCTACTTCAAGAATCACCGCAAGGTTACGTCCCGGCTTTACCGGAATAGTAAGTGACGGCACCTTTACACCAAGAAGTGAAACATATTCTGTATCAACACCCATTCGGTCATAGACCTTTTCCGAGTTCCATAACTCAAGTTCAACTACAAGATCAAGTTTCTCAGTCATCTTTACAGCACCGATACCGAAAAGTCTTCTTGCATTTATGATTCCTATACCTCTTAATTCGAGGAAGTGGCGAATATTATCAGGCGAACTTCCGACAAGACTTATATTTGATACCTTTCTGATCTCAACGGCATCGTCTGCTACAAGTCTGTGTCCGCGCTTTACAAGCTCGATAGCTGTTTCGCTCTTACCTACGCCGCTTTCACCTGTTATGAATACACCTTCACCGTATATCTCGATAAGTACACCGTGTCGTGTTATTCTCGGAGCAAGAGTCAGGTTAAGGAAAGCGATAAGTCCTGACATGAAATTCGAAGTGCTCTCTTTGCTTCTCAGCAGCGGGACTTCATACTCCTTGGCAAGCTCAAGCATCTCTGCAAAGTACGGAAGTTCTCTCGTTATTATTAGTGCCGGTATCCTCTGTGCAAAAAGGAGCTGTAACCTCTCGCGTCTGGTTTTTTCATCAATAGTCGAAAGATAGGCAAATTCCATTTTGCCTATGATCTGGATACGCTCAGGGTTAAAATACTCATAGAAGCCCATAAGCTGAAGTCCGGGACGGTTTACGTCGTTTTCATCTATCATTATCTCATTCGCATCTTTGTGGATATAGATAACTTCAAGCTTGAATTCATCAACTATGCGCTGTAATGAAACTTTAAAATTCTCTGCCATTTTTAACTCCGTTCTCCGGAAATACATCCGGCTTTATTTTATCCGACTATAAAAGAAGTATAATCATATTCTGAGATGCCTTCTTTTGCTTTTAACAATTCATCAACGCCAACAGAGGTCCCGGATATGCGGATAGCGACATTGCTGAATGATGACAGTCTCTCTTTGATCTTGTCATTATCAAGCATCTTCTTTACCATGTCAGATGCTGTTCCGGTAAACTCATAATTCGTATCAGATGCGTATACACCATTCCTTATATCGTCAATGTTTATATTGAGTATTATCGACTGAACATTCAATACCATAGGCTGTGATATCACATCGTCATTATTCTTGAGTATATCGGTCGCTGCAACTTCAAGCATCATCGTGGAACCATTTGTAAGTATACGCTCATTGAACATATTCGCCGCCATTGTCATTGCCTGATAACGGTCAGATCCCGAAAGGACAGGATCCAGCATTTCAAGATCAGAAGCACGAAAATACGGGTAGATCATATCTGTGCAGACTACTTTTTCAAATCCTGCTCCTGCTGCTTCGCTGAGGATATCAGCGATGTAACTCCTGGTGGTCTCGGAATAGGGTGTGGTCCAAGGCTTACCGCCGGCAGCAGGATCATTGTCATTCCACTGTTCACCTGTATCAGCTGTAACGTATCCGGTACCAGCATATGATGCCGGCAATAAATTATCATTGAATGTGCTGACTACAGCTACCGGTTTATATCCTGCCTTTGTTACTGCTGTTACGATGTCGCTGAGTTTTATCATATGCTGAAGCCCCTGAAGCTGATCTGCCATAAGTACTGAACTTGCATATGTGAGCTTTCCTCCGGATAATTTGAGAGGGACTTCGATGTACTCAATGTTCTGACCAGCAGGTACTCTGTGCAAAGCAAGTTCCAGTGACTGAGTATCCGCGATATCGTTCGCCGACAAGGCGAAGGCACGGTATTCTTCTGCGCTTATCGTCGGCTGAACCGCTGATTCGGTCGGCGATGTCATACCTTCCGAACTGCTGGTAAATTCAATTGCTGACGGATCCTCCGACTCACTTACGGTTATACTGCTGTCCCCTTTTTTCTTGCTGTAATTCACAAGAGGTTCAGCTACACTGTAACCAATAAATCCGATTCCGCCTATAAGGATCACTGTGAGTCCGACAGAAAATGCCTTGCTCACAGGACTCTTGCCATAATAATTTTTTTCTTTTGTCTTATAAATTTTCCTTCCTTTGTTCCTGAATTTCATTTTAATTCTCTCCTATTGACGTCGCGCATTCTATCTTATCTGAGCGCATATACCGCCATTGATATTATACCAAGATATACAAGCATCGACGGAAAACCTCTGAATGATGCCGGTACTCTGGCAGAGGTCAGCCGATGATATGCAGCGGCAAGGATAACAGAAGCTATGACAAAGCCTAAACCTGCTTCAAGTCCGGTTTTTAAATAGTCCGGAAAGTTCATGAATGAACTGTCGATCGCAGCCCTGTCACTTATGGCTATTATCGTTCCCATAACTGCACAGTTATAGGCAGATACATGTATATACTTTCTTGATTTTTCAAAATGCTCTCTGCTGATAAAGTATAGTGCAGAAAGAAGTACAACATACAAAATTCCAATAATTATCACATAGGAAAGCAGCCTGTACTCCCGGTAGCCTTCCGGCAGCATCCGGTCTATGAAGTATGCACCGGCTGAACCAAGTGTAGTAAACAGTGTTATGGTAAAAGCTGTACCAATGAGTTTTCTGCGGCTCTGTGCAGCGATAAACAGCGTACTCGTTCCAAGAGCCTGACTGAGTATCAGATTCGCTGCAAGTATAGTAAGGAAATCAGATACCAGATACATCTTCATCCCCCCTTACTGTCCCGGGATCACGTTTCAGAGATGAACGTATCATCCTGTAAATGCCGCAGAGAAGTCCGAGGAATATGAATCCTCCGAACGGCTGTCCGACGCCGCTGATTATGATCTTGGCATCAACTATCCTGCTGTTTATAGTTCCGTATGCCAGCAGTTCCCTTATAAACGCTGTCAGCACCATTACTGCATCAAAACCTATGATGTAGAACAGAAGTGAGAATATCATCTTTATTCTCTTCATGCGGAAAAATCTCGCTTCCGTCTGGAGTACTATAAGAGAATTTACCGCCAGCAGCGGAAAATATATGCCTATCCTCCCCACTGCTTCCGGCGAGATATCATTTGCTGCATACCTGACAGGGATATATATGACAGACGATATTACCGCATATGATATTATCCTAAGAGCATACGGCAGCTTCTTAGGAACAAATGATGCCAGGATGACTGACGCGAAAGTAATAACAGAAAACGCACATATAAGTGCTATCGCATTGCTCATAGTGTCGCCGCATATTATGACCGGTGATACGATCATGAATGCTGAAAGTACTGTATTATCCGCAAATACTCCGTCGAAAACAGTTTGTCTTCTATTATTCATACTCTCCCTCCTTATCTTCAGGGTGTCCACCGGTATATAAAGAGGTCTCATCAGCAGCGTAGTCAAAGTCACTGCCGCTCAGTATGGATATCTCTTCTGACATTACAACTTTATTATCGCTGTCCGTTTCACTGCCAGATGAGACGATATCGGATGTATCTTCAGAGGTCAGTTCCTTCAGAAGTTCTTCAGCTGCGCTTACAGCTTCGGATACAGGATCACTGCCGCTCTCTGCCTCAGTATCAGCCTTCTCAGCAATTACCTCAGCAGCAGCTTCAGGCACGGTCTCCGGCTGAGGTTCCTGCAAAAGCTGCTTATCTATAGCATCTTCTACATTTCTCAGAAATAGTGCAGCAGGTGTAAACAGTACGGATACCATGATTATCGCATTTTCACGCGCGGTCGTCAGTACGATTATGTATGACACAACGCCTATGAAAAGTCCATAGAAAAAAGCGTATATGTTCTTCCTCGGTGCTATTCGTTTATCAGATACGATATATACAGCTGCAAAAAGCACCATATTATTGACCAGAGAATACCTTACAGACTCAGATACACTGTAGGCAGAAGGCGTAACATATGCAAGCAGACATGTACCTGATATCACGCCTGTAAAAGCTCCGGAAGAGATTGATCCTCTAAGAAGCAGAACGGCAGCCGCTACTGCTACAAGAAGTACATTCACGGCTCCCTGCGGTCCGCTGATGTTGCCCATTATCAGCTCAAAATCAGTACAGTTCATCTTTCCTGAGAGATTGTAATAATGGGATGCCGATGTTACAAGTTCATCAGCTGTACCTAAGATACCGATCTTATCGTGCGGAGCAGGATAAAGCAGCATTTCTCTTCCCCATGACGTTATGAGGAACGTGTAAGCTGCTGCTGCCGGTGAAAACAGCATATTATGTCTTCCGCCAAATATGTTCTTTGCAACTGATACCGCAAATACGCATGCAACAGCTGCCGGAAGATATTCAAAGCTGGCTGGCAGCATCAGAGCTATCAGAAGTGCATCAGATGTACAGGTAAGATCGTCAGCTGTAAAATGGCGCTTCATGAGTCTGAGCGATATGAGCTCGGTCACAAAGGATATGCCTATACACATGCCGCCCAGAACCAGCGCACGGACTCCATAGTAAAAGTACGCCATAAGTTCAAGCGCAAGCAATGTCAGCATTATATCTATCCAGAGCTGCCTTTCAAGTTTCGTCTTTTTCAGCATCATATACCTGCTCTCAGAAGTTCTGCTGCTTTTTTCATATCTTCAGCTTTGAAAAGATAACTGCCGGAAACCAGTATATCTGCTCCGGCATTGCGTACAACTGATGCAGTCTCATCATTTATGCCGCCGTCAACTTCGATGTGGACATCAAGTCCGAGTCCGGTTATCCGCTCCCTTATGCTCCTGATCTTATCAACGGTCCCGGGAATGAAACTCTGTCCGCCGAAACCCGGCTCAACTGTCATGACAAGGACAGTACATACATCAGGCAGATATTTATATATCATTTCCGCTGGAGTTTTCGGGCTGAGTGCGATGGCTGCCTTAGCTCCGCTTTCCCTGATCGTGCGTATAGTCGCAGAAGCATCGCTCTCGCTCTCAATGTGGAATGATATGATGTCAGCACCTGCTTCAGCAAAACGTTTCACATATCTCAGCGGATCTGTTATCATAAGATGTACATCAAGCGGCATTGAAGTTTTTCTTCTTACAGCTTCAAGCACCGGCAGTCCGAATGAGATATTGTTCACAAGTACACCGTCCATTACGTCAAAATGCAATGAATCAATGCCGTTCTTCTCTATTTTTTCAATCTCTTCGCCAAGTCTCAGCATATCTGCACTGAGTACGGATGCAGAAACGAGATATTCCATATTAACACTTCTTCCATTTCTGCTCATTCAGAGCAGACTTCTCATACTTATTTTCATACACTTTTATTATATATTATTTCTCGCTTTACGTCAATATGCAGAAATTGTTTTTTTCTTTTATTTTATAGCTGAATTGTCAACAGCCGATTTTTCGTAGCTCATAAAAAAATACATCGTCATTTTGCACAAACAATACATAAAATATCGAGCAAGCCTATGCGCATATACTATTTACTGACCATCGTTAATACTATCTGTACTTTCAGGAGGTAATCACATGTTTTTTCAATTGATAAAAAGTCTTTTCTTCTTCGCGCTGCATCTGGATAATAAATCTGTCTTTCCGCGCCCATTATCTCAGGAAGAAGAAATGAAAGCTTTCTGCGAAATGTCGGCGGGCAGCAAAAAAGCCAAAGATACACTTATCGAACATAATCTCCGGCTCGTGGCTCATATCGTTAAAAAGTATGCTGCTTCCGCTGCCGATCAGGACGAACTTATCTCTATAGGCACTATCGGGCTCATAAAGGCGGTGTCTACTTTCGATCACACCAAGGGTTCGAAATTTGCTACTTATGCGAGCAGATGTATTGAGAACGAAATACTTATGAGTTTTCGTTCTGCGCGTAAAAATGCGGGAGATATGTATATCAACGAACCTGTTGAGACCGATAAGGACGGGAATGCTCTTACACTTATTGATCTGCTCGACGACGGGGAGGATATTCACGAAAAGGTCGATATGCTGATGCGTTCCCGTGAACTTTATGGATTTCTCAATTCCTGCCTCGACAAGCGCGAACTTGAGTTGATAATACTGAGATACGGACTATACGGAAAAGCTCCGCATACCCAGAACGAGACCGCAAAGATCCTCGGCATATCGCGTTCTTATGTATCAAGGATCGAAAAAAAGGCGATCCAGAAACTCAAAAAAAGATATGACTCCACTCCGTTCTGAATTGATATCCCCCTCTTATGTGCTATAAATAGATTGACGCCGCCTCCCTACTCTTAGCTTTCTCCTTACTGCTTGCTATTCTCAGATCTTTATGCTATACTATAAATATAATCTGAACAGGAGGCAGGAAATGATATACACTCCACTTACTGTTAAGGCAATGAAACTTGCCTACAGGCTTCATCATGGTCAGACAGACAAGGCTGGCGTACCGTACATATTTCATCCATATCACCTTGCAGAGCAAATGACAAGTGAGTATGCTGTTTGTGCAGCACTGCTGCATGATACTGTTGAAGATACAGATATAACTATCGGTGAACTCTCTCAGATGTTTCCCGGAGAAGTCGTTGATGCCGTTGAACTGCTGACGCATGAATCCGGGATGCCTTATTTGGATTATATCAGGAGGATAAAGTCGGATCCTATTGCAAGAGAAGTTAAACTGGCAGATCTGAAGCACAACTCAGATCAGTC
>AUXO010604105.1_pt1 | contig 11131 bp, 6 predicted proteins | sample 768731 | NCBI WGS metagenome assembly AUXO01 (sample SAMN02715735, study PRJNA202380) | gut metagenome | biome: sheep rumen | host: Ovis aries | place: New Zealand: Palmerston North | reverse complement strand
GGATAATCCGATACTTCACTTAAATTTACAGTAGCAGGATACGCATAAAGGTACACATCCCTTCATGCAAAGTTTCGTGCTTCTATGTCGCCCGCGCTGACTTCGTCAGAAAGTTAATTCGTACTGCGTATCCACATGCATTTTTACTCCAGTTGAGAAAAAGATACTTGAAATGATATCCCATATCCACTTGTGGTCAGATTGACCACAAGTTCTACTAAACAAAAATGACTTCTGGTCCACCGGACCAAAAGCCATCTTCAAATAATCTTATTTATCTTGTGCTTCACTGGAGCGCAAGTGACCAAAGCCTCTAAACACTGTCTGCATCCGAAACTATCCTTCTTTAAATCAGAATCTAAATAGTCATAAGAAATCGGTACCACCTAATTAGATGCATAGCCTATAACAATTTCTTCATAACTTCTAACAGAAACTTTTTATACTCCATCAGCATCAAATACTCATTAAAAAAAGGTTCCACCATAACAACCACGTCCTGCACATGCATTATGTGCACCAACGAAGTATTCATTCTTTTCCTTTATAATAGCTATCTCCATATGAACAGAGTCGCGATCACTCTCTATCCAATGTAATGTAGCTAAGTCATAGTCTGGTTGCGACATGATAATCCCCCTCCGCAGTACTACGCTGTCAAAGATGCAGTTCTAATGTTTTCTAATCTGTTAACAAACTTTTGTAATTCGTCCTTTTCCACAGGATTTTCTAAACTTTCCGTTCCATTATGCAAATCTCCACCTGACACTCTATTATGAATACTTTTTAAATCCTCTATAATTATTTCATCTCCAGATACTTTTTTTAATCCATCCCAATTAATTCTACTATTTTTAGTACTAAAACGCGTTGGAATCTGTTTATTTAAGACAACCTCGTCTATCAAAAACTCCACCGCTTTTCTAATATATATACATGTTGTATCTTTCTCTACAAATGGAGATTTAGATAGTAGTTTTTTGCTTTCTGATATATAAAACTCAGCATTTTCTCTCCTTTTTTCAACTACAACGCCTTTTGTATTCTTCCCCTCAGATTGCGTTTCATATACATAAATATGCTTCCCTTTTGTACTATTACAAGCTGTTTTTATCGTTTTACACACATGTCCTAATCGGCTTACTTCAATGCAGTCTAAAAACATCCTGTTATGAGTAAACACTATCACTTGATTCTCTAGTTGTAATAAAACATCTGCAAAAGCTGCCATTATCTTATGATCTAAACTATTAACCGGATCATCAAAAATAATTGTACTTTTATTTTCCGCAACAAAAATCTCAGCCAAAAACAACGCTAATGCACATACCTTCTGCTCCCCTTCGCTTAAAATATTAGCAACTTTTTTATGTGAACTAATAACAAGCTCCGTCTTCTGTACACCTTTACTATTAGAGCCCACTAATTCTATTGTTTTATCATTAACACCCATAAGTGATAAGTTCTTTTCAAACTTGTCTTTTAATTGAGACGTTAACAAATCTTGATTTGCAGTTTTAGCAACTACCGTTATTTTGTTTGTAGATTTAGAGTCAACAGTTTTCTTTAATTCTGATATTTTATTCTTCTCATGAATAAACCTTATGATATCTTTTTTCTGCGAATCTATGGATTGAAGTTCCAATAATGTAGCTATTTTATTATTAATATCAGTTAAACTCTTTTTTCTCTCTTCATCAGATTCATTTAGCTTTAATATTTGTTCAGAGATATTATCCACATACGCCTTTATGCAGTCTACATCAATCATTTCGCATTCATCAATTACCACAGCACTTTTATCATGAATTAACTGTACTAAATCTCGTTGAACCTTTTCAGCATTAGTTAATAACAAATCAATCTTATTTACATCAGTACCAAGAAATTCCAACCCTATTTCTTCTACTTTGGGTATAGTAATTCTTTTACAATCATTTTCTAGTTTACTAATTGCCCTTTCCGTAATATGCAATCCTTCTGTTGATTTGTCTTTCAAAAAAATAGTATATGCTTTTACTATTTCCAACGCATTATCATCATATGGTCTGTGACAATATGGACAAACATCTAATTCGTTTTCTTCCTTATATTCGTTTGCTTTACGAATAAAATCGACCCACGAATCCGAACCTATTCCAGGCAAGGATTTAAAAATAGAAATCTGCTGTTGAAGTTTCTCGTTTTCAGTTAAAAATTCCCTATATTTCTTTATTTCATCTTTTGATTCTTTAATAATACGATTAATCTCGTTTATACAATCTTCTATTTTTTTGATTGCTGTATTACATAACACAATTTCAGCTTGCAACTGTGCTATCTTATCTTTAGGACTACTCTTTTGGAGAGACACAACTAAACCATTTAACTGTTCCAATTCAGTCTTATCAGCCTCTGTAATTATTCTCGAATCAGCTATTACTTTCTCATCATCGTCACTAAACTTATCCTGTTCTAGCATTATCTTTATCGCATCAGATAAGAATTCTGTATTTACTGTCGGCAACAAAGATTCCATTTCTTCTATTTCTTTATATGCTTCATCCTTTAACTCATTAATCAAATCAATCAGCTTTGCAAAAGCATCAAGATGATATGGTTTTAAAACAAGTTCATCCGAATTTCTTTTTTTCAAAAAATCAGATGTATAACTAGAATCAAAAACCCTAATAGATTCAATATCGTCTATTATACCGGTGTTATTCCATGTGACATTTTTGTCTGTTCCTGCAAGAGAATACGACAATTCGGCCTCCATATTAACACCTGTTCCCGAGTAAACATTTGGCAACAAATCCTTATGCTCAATATTTCCAATCATTGCCTGAATCAATCTAAAATAGCTGCTTTTTCCAGAGCCATTTAGTCCATAAATTACATTTACCTCTTTATTTAATGCTACTGTTTGATCGTTTGCCAAAGCGTTTACACCCTGTATATGCTTTAATTTCTTTAATACAACTGTATCATTAGTACTTGTAGTTGCAGCTGCACTTTTGACACTTGTTGTTGTAGCTGCACGTCCTAACAAACAATCAACTAACTCTTTCTTTATATCATCAGTAATCTTACCACGTGTAATAACAAATGCATCTATTACCAACTTCACCCATGCATCACATTTTTTACCTGTAGAAAAATCCTTTAAGTAATCATATGCTGTAGCCATAATCCGCTGTCCTCTCTTCTTATCTAGTAACTCTACTTTATATATTGTTTAAGTCAGTCATTATATTTTATTAAAATTCACAAATTCACTAACTTTTTCAGCTTAATATTAACCTCTCTTTGCCACATAAAATGTCAGTCATTTTTCGTACCATAAACCTCATTTAGTAATACAGTCTTTTATATCATCTATAAAAGCTTATATTACCTCATTAACACCTAACACTTCTGCGCAAGCTAGTGAATATTCTTGATACCTACTCAAACTATTCATCACTAATCGAAGCTTTCTTCTTCTACTATTAAGTGAACCTTTATTTGGATTGAGGTAACACGCAACATGTTCATCACTCAGCTTATAATTCCATTCTTCTATTAATTCTATCGTTTTTTGTACTACATATAAATGAGCAGCATCATCTTTATTAAATCTTGGTATTACCTTATAAGGTAATGTATGAATATGACGTCTACCAAACTCCCCTTGTGGTTGAAAATCCATTATAGCTTTTGCTAATGCTTCACTATTCAACATGCCTGTAAGGTAAATTGCTTCCTCTTCACTCTGAGCTATGAACCAATATAATGTTTGGTCAATTATCAATTTAGACTTATCCACACTGCTCAGATCAATGTATGCTGCACAAGGATTAGAACCACCTGCACTAGATAACACTAACCATCTTCCCAATGAAAAATCCTGAGCCAAAAGTTTACCTCTGTAATTTATCTTATCAAACAGTAAAGTTTTTAATGTCTCTCCAGTGCCGTCTTGTATCTCGTTAAATACAAATGATGTTCCTGCCGACATAACTGCAATTTCAGCCGAACTTATTTCTTTCCATATACCCTGCTCTTTGTAGCCCGGTATGAGTGTTTTTGAAGCATTCGCAACATAAAATGGAGATAAATGTTTTGAAATCAAACAATCAAAAACATATTTATCCTCTATTCCATCAGCCTCCAATTCGTTGCAAATCATCTTTTTGCTGTCATTTATTAGATAAAATAGATTGTCAGTATTTTCTATTGGGCTAATAGACCATGTACCGTTCTGTTTTCTTTCAAAATTATGAAATAAAGCTGTTCTTGGGAATACATCTGCTCCTTGGTTAAAAATCATAGGATTACTATTCACAAGGTCAAAAACATCCATATCTTCACCCCTATTTGTCCATGCAGAACGGTTTCCCTGTCTATTTAATGTATAAACACATTCATTTATAGAATTAGATTCATCTATGCTGTATCCACTAATTTTTTCCGGATTACTCTCTACATTCTTGCTACCAGAAACAATAATTGCTTTATTTTTAAATGTACTATTTGGTAATTCCCAAATCTCTTCAACTCGGGCATCCACTACTCCACGATATTTGCCAGACCTAAAAGGTTCATGATTATAACCAGCCAGAAGACTTCCTGGCATAACAAATATCCACTTCCCATCATCCTTTAAATAATTATCAATAGAACTTAACATAAATGTTGTAGCAAGTTCCATATGAAGGTGAGATGCTCCCGGTGGTTTAATTCCATACATATTTACCTTTTTCAATAAAGCATTTCTATATGGATTATTTGCAAGCTTGCTCATCGCTAACCACGGTGGATTTGAGATAATACAATTAAACTGTTGTCTTGACATTCCAGGTCGATAACTATTACTGAGTATGAAATACCAGATACCATTACATCCACCTCTTTGAAGACTCTCTAATTGCATTATCAACGAATAAGATGTAAGTCTTAATAACCGTCTTTTATCATCAGATAGAGAATCATGTGCCTCAGAAGCTGCTGAATCAGCTAAAGTGTTTACCTGAGTTTCATCTAGTTTTTCTTGAGCAGTTCTTGCTCTAAGCATCGCATATTTATAGCTTTTTAATAGCACATTATCAAAAGTATTTTTGTGCTCTGGTGAAAGCAAATATGCTGGAAATTCTAGCTTGTTATCATTAAACCTTAATACATATGCCTCATCCTTAGTTAAAGGCATTTCATGTGTTATTGGCGTTGCAACAAAAAGAGAATCCGCATGATAAACAGGTATAGAAATAGCACCTTGATGTAAATCAAACAAATCCCTCATCGCCAACACCCAGTTAACTTTTGCTAACATTATTGCCAGCGGATCAATATCAAAACCTGTCACGCAAGAGAAGACTATTTTATCCTTTTCATCTGAGTATGATTCAAAAGTAATATCATATTTTTCCTTTACGGCTTTTATTCCTTCAACCAAAAAAACTCCAGATCCACAACACATATCCAAGATGTAAGGTTGCTCGTCAAGCTTGTCCAATACTTGATTTACCATTCTTTTTGCAAGCCAATGTGGAGTAAATTCCTGTCCTAATAGTAATCTATGTTCACGATTTGCCAACTGCGAAAGCAATTCTCCAAACAGATCTTCCTTACCTGCAATTCTAAAGTCATATGTAAGTAATAAATTCTGAATATTTTTTGCTGGCAGAATAATGCCACTGACATATGGTTCTTCATTTAACCATCCAAAATAATCATAATCTACTAGATTACTAATATTCTTTTGTTCAAAATACTTTCCATTTAAAATACTTTTAAGTTCTGCTTCTGAACTTACTAATGGTTTATTGTTTATAATGTTTGCGCATATTAATTTAGCTACAGTCACCAAGTAATACTCATTAACATATGTATCAATTGAAAACTGCCCATAGTCTGATGCTCCCAAATATGCCACAAAATTCTGCCATACATTTTTTATCATTTCAGCGTACTTTGGTCTTTCAATCATGGCATTATTGATAACCTCAGTAAAAAAAGAAATATTATTAGTATAGAACGTACTCTCAACTCCAAAATCTATCGCCAATGACTTTGCAGTTGGAATACGTGATTCTTCTCTTCCAAGATATGTTTTTACAAATAATTCAAACTTAGCCGCTTCCTCATCAGTATCTATTGATAAATCTATCTTGTCCTTTAAAATGAGTTCAATATTATTAGCCCCATAAATACCAGCACTATTTTTTGTTCCGGTCAATTTTATTGTGTAGCCATACCACCTAACGGTATCAGATAGAACTCCATATATTTCTTCAGTGGGAACTTTCATATTGCATAAAGCAGCACAGTATTCTTCTACTTGATGATATCCTTCTTCGAAAACAGATCTATTATCAAGATTTTTTTCATACTCGATAGCCGTTTTCCCTACAATATTATCTACAAATCCAAATCCAGAGTTGTCATTGTCATCAGAGAACTTAACATATGCCTCCGTCCCCAAAACATGAGCCTGAATCCACCATGGATTTTCTGGGAAAATACTGTTCAATTTTACAGACAGAATGTGTCTTAACTCGTCTTCTACCGCTCCATTATCTATCTCATGCTGTGCCAATCTAGCAAACTCTTTTAATTCATTTATGTTCAATTTAAACGCCCCTCTCTTTTCGCTTCCTTTCTACCAATTCTTTTATTTTTAAACAAACAGTGTTATCAACATGTAAAGCCCCAAAAACAACTTCATCAATTTCATCCACTATTCTTTCTTTATTCTTATTTCCTTTTACTAATTCTTTACCTAAATTAAATAAGGTTTTTGATTGATTGTCCTCAAACGTTGGGAACATAATCTTCTTAATATGCGTAGCTTCCAGTTTAAGCGCACCGCCTCCCATAACTGTTGCTATAAGTTCTGTATAACACGTAAACCATAGAGAATTTAATAATGCAAATAAAATGTATCTTTGTTCTTCATCATCAATCCACAAAGTAGTAAAATTTGCATCAACAACTATAGGTTCATTAGGCATCTGCTTAACAAATAAAGATTCAACTGTTTTACCGCATACTCTCTGAATGCAAATATCAGGTAAATGTCTAGGCTGTAATTTGGGTAACATATACCAAAATCTTAAATAACCATTTTGGTCTTTCTTTATATTTGTTTTCACCGCAGACATATCTCTAAAAGTCTTTCCTGAAGGTAAAATATATTTATTAGCTTCCGAGATATACTTTGCTAAATCTTTCCCAATTTCTTTATTTGTTTCCTTGACTGTATCTGAGCTTCGTTTAAAATCCTCAGGCAATACTTGATTCTGTATGTAGATTATTCCTTTATGCAAGTTTTCATATCGCACAACATTTTCATTAATATCTGAGCGTTTTTGGATGGCTCTATAAATTAAATTAGTATCAACACTAATCTCTCTTCCATACCAGTCATTAGTTTTAACTATATAACCTTCTTCCGTTGATGAAAGAATATCACAATAAAAGAATTGGTTTGCGCCTGTCCTTAATCCCTGTCCAATATTCCATCCCATTTGTTCAATAGTCTGAAACTTTAGTGTGTGATTATCATAAAACATAGAATGTAATTCACTTGGCAAATTTACAATTTCGTCCTGCAGAGCATAAACATCATTTATCCAGTTGCAGTTCTTTACTTGATTATAGAAACCTGAAAACAAAGTACTTGTTCTTACCAAATTACACCTAAATCCATCACACGAATAATCAGTTTGTTCAGCTAACAGAAGATTTAGAGCCTTGCTTGCACGCCTACCTTTATACGAAAGTTTTTCAACCAAAGATTTTTTTCCTGCAATTTCTTCTGTCATTTCAATAAGAAATGTCTTTTCACTGATAGGTGAAGATAATTCCTTAATTTCTCTCCTATGAGCTATAACAAGACAAGTTCTTACTGATGCATCATTAAACCAACTGGCATCAACATTTTTTACAACATAATCAAGCTCAAACATTTTCAGCAACATATATTGTATTGGTAATGCATAGTCACGAGATAACCATGTTTCTGGAACCACTAGTGCCATATATCCATTCCTACTAAGCATACTTGCACAGAGTATCCACGAAGGCACTGATAAATCTGACAAGCCAGAATAATTTTTGCCCACATCCAACAAAATGCTTTTTTCGCCTTCTGTTAAATATTCTGCTACCTCTATATAGGTCATAAGATTACTTCTTACTTTAGAGGCAGAAGGAATGTCACCATTTTCTCCATTTAATAGTTGATATCGTATGTATGGTGGGTTAGTTATTATCAAATCCCATCCTGCTACGTTAGTAACTGTTTTCCTATTAAATGAATCACCATTAATAATCTCTGCTTGCGGTACATTAGTCTTGCACTGAGAAATTACTTTTTCATCTATATCTATCCCAACTATCTTTTTAGGATTGTATTTGCCCAATATTGGTACTAACAAATCGCCCACTCCAACCATGGGATCGCAAACAGTTTCAGGGCAAAAACTCTCAGGAAGCAAAGATACTAACAGTTCCGCTATCTTCGCCCCCGAAAACACTTGGCCGTATTCTTTTTTATGTCGATTATAATTATTGTTTTTTTTCACACTTTTTCTCTTTCTGAATAAAGCTATATGCTTCTTTAGCATCCAAAGCAACTTTAATTCCTTTTTCTAAGCACTCATCTATATATAATGAATAAAGCCTTCTCTTATCAGTCTCATCCTTATGATTAGATATCACTCGTAGCAAGACTTCATTTGCTATATCATTTTTCAAACCATTTGTAACCTTTGTATCCTTCTGTAATAAAACTATAGGATCACCTTGAACAGAACTATCTGAAACTACTTGTTTAAAGCTAGCTTGATCTTTCGATAAAATATTTGTTTCTATAATTTGAAATCTATTTTGATTTATCACAGTAGCAAACGCTTCCCAAACTTTTGCTTTTGCAGCATGAAAAACAACACAAGCCTTCTTATCTTTTCTTAGTACTCGATTCATTTCTCCAAAAACATTTCCAAGCATTACTTGATATTCTTCTAATCCTTTATTTTGAGAACTACTAATAATAACCTCTGAAACTCTATCAGTTACTGCATCAAGCCATAGTTCATTTATTTGATTAACTTCAGCATATGGAATAAAATCTCCAAATGGTGGATCAGTAAAAATAAAATCTATACTTTCATTTGCCAATTCAAGTTTTTCACTACTATGATTTAACACTGTTACATTTCCTTTACAATTTTCTAAAAGTTTATATGCATCTATAAAAGGTTTTGCTTTACGCTTAAGTCCTAAAAGAATATTTTTTTCAACCGGCAACTTACTCACATATAAAACTCCACTTTGAGCGCCTGTCAAAACAAAATCTTTTGAATTCTTTTTAGCGACGACACGAGTCATGAGTGTACAGTGCGTTGAATTATAACTTAATAACAATAATCTCAACGCATCTCTTATTTCATCATCGTAGATGTTTGTAATATCCCATAGTTTATGAAAAACATAAAAATTTCTTTCAGTATAAAACTGATGTAAATAATCTATTCCAAAGTGATAACCACTCCTATGGAGTTCACCCCACTTTATTCTTTTTGCAGTTCCTCTATATTCAAGTAACTTATGTTCAATTCTGCCAAAAGTTTTTTTATCTTGAGATGTTGCCTTTCTATCCCAATTTTTCCCATTTGTAGTACCATAAATCCATGCTGGAACTCTCTTTTTTCGTACGGTACTGCAATTCAAAATCGGATCTTGATACTTTTCTGTTGCAAAAGAATAATCATCTACATTATGTTTTTTTTTACATTTAGGGCATTCTATTTCTTTCAAAAACTCTACAGGATTTCTTTTTGTACCTTGATCAAAATAAAGCATCTCATGCCCACAGTTTGGACATACTATAACCTCACTCCAAATAACATATCTTATAATCCCCAAATTTCCCTCTGGATCTAAAGTTTTATATAAATCTCCTATTTCTTCATCAGCTCTCGTAACAAAATCGTCTACAGTTTGTTTAAATTCACTTGATTTAACTTTACTTGTAATTGTTTTCGAAGCGAATGATGCATACGTACCTAACTCTGATAAAACAGCATTTCTTTTACCCCAAATTGGTTTCACACCAAACTCTTCCGCTAATTCTTTCATTCGATCAGTAGGGTATTCACAAAGTAAGGCAGCTACTCCAGTACTTCCACTACCAGAAAAAACATCTAGAACAGTATCACCCGGCTTGGTCATTGTTGCAATATATACTCCTATAGATTCTGGTGAAATCTTGGTAGGATAAGAAAATGTATTATAAAACGCGCCTGAGCGTGATGATGGCAAAGGTCTTTCAAATAATTTTTTGTAATTGTGCATAGCTATTCTCCATTATTTATTCTCATTTTCATCTTTTTGAAAATGAACAAGATCTCCAAAATCGCAATCTAATTGATCACAGATTTTTTCCAAAATAGACATTGATACCGGTTCACCTTTTGTCATCTTTGCAACCGTTCCACTACTAATACCAACATCTTTCATCAGATCCATCTTATTCATATTATTATCAATCAACAATTTCCAAAGACCATTATAAGATAATGACATATTTTTTTACCTCGTAAATCAGTGTTCACATGTAATGTTATTTCAATACAACTTTCCGCATTCAATTATAAAACCAACATCATTATATTTCAACAGGCATTATACATTATTGCTTTAAGAACTCGAAGTATGCCTTTATCAACTAAAATTTTTACTCAAAAATCACATTTGAGCTTATTTCAAGCTACTTACAATAAATCTCAAACACATCATTCTTTATTATGGACTAATAAAACAATTCATTTTTAATATTGTTTAATGTTTTTCATTTCAAACTGACATTTTCACTGTGCCAAATAACAAACCCGCCCCAATGTGTCAATCAACAGATTCTTTTTTCCTGCTTTTGACACCCTAGGACGGGTTCGTTTTGTAGTAGCCAAGTCCACTTAAGGATAAGTGCCCTTCATATTCACTTTTATAATTCGTATCGTAGTAATTTTAAAAGTTGTAAACTAGTTGTAAATTCATTTCTATATTCCGTCAAATGCTTGAAAACAAAGGATTTCTAGCCATTGATTAATACCATGCCATGATAGCCATGTATAACTCTTAATACTGAGATATTCTGATCTTTTAATGC
>AUXO010295277.1_pt1 | contig 11131 bp, 7 predicted proteins | sample 768731 | NCBI WGS metagenome assembly AUXO01 (sample SAMN02715735, study PRJNA202380) | gut metagenome | biome: sheep rumen | host: Ovis aries | place: New Zealand: Palmerston North | reverse complement strand
AACTGCATCAAGATATGCCTCATCACTTGCAAACCAGAACTTATCTGTGTTGTAGAGTGACTGCAATGGAAGGGTCACTGAATACCTGTTGACATCACCTGAACTGACAGAGAATGACTTCTCAACCACCTGATCCTTGTCTGGATCAAGGTTCAAGAGATTCAAGCAAAGTATAGGACCTGCACTCAAAGCAACCAATGCACTTCTGTGGAAGAATGAACCCTTCTTCTCAAGTGAACGGTCAATGTTACCATACAACTTGATGAACTGGGCTGGAGAAGTGACCAACTTTACTGTATTGAATGGACCAATTTTGCTAAAGCCAACAACCAATCTGGAATTGGTAATGGTTATTACATCATTTGAAATTTCAGACTTATCTCTCTCGAAACGATAAGTACCGGCTGATTTCAAATTAATCAATTCTGCATCTAAAGCCATAATTTTATACTTTTTATTATATTATAAGGTATTTATGAAAAACCCATTTTAGACTTTAGACCAGGATTGATATTCCAATTTCATAAATAATATATGTGAAGGCGGAGTCTTCACTACATATAAAAAATAAAATAACAACAAAGATATGGCACTTAGTCACTTTAAGAATTCACATGCTGCCGTTAATAAATGGGAAGTTGTAAATCCTGCTATGTTTGAGGTTACTATTCTTCCTCCAACCCTTGACGGTGATAAAGATGGTGGTGCAGAGCTCACAACACAGCTCCTTCTTGAACACGTAAGGTCTATCTCTGGTCTTGATGGTCTCAACCCTGCAATGGGTACAGTGATCCAGAAGTACAAACAGGCAGATAGAGTTTACCTTGGTGTTCCAGAGCAGACCCACCTTGAGTTGGCAATGACCTTCTCCTTGAACCTTAATGATTCAAATGAGAACTACATCTACACAACTCTCCGTAAATGGTATAACAAGGCTTTCAACCCTGCAACAGGTCAGTATGGTCTCAAGAAAGATTACTGCGGTTCAATGGTAATTGTTGAATACAACCGTGATGGTTCAATCTGGAGAAAGGTTACATGTGTTAATGTAATCCCTGGTCAGCCCACCGGTATGAACGACAGAAACTATGATAGTGGTAATGAAGCCAATGAAATCTCAATGACCTTCAACTGTGATGGTTGGGAGGATGAGACTGTTGGACTTCCTGTCTATAAGTAAAAACAAAGGTGGGGCAACCCACCTTTTTTCTTTTAAAATACCATAATTAACTTTGCCTATGTCAAAAAAGAAAAAATCAGATGATTCCCAAATACCTGAATTGATGGTAGATAAAAATCCGATTACTCTTCTTCCCCTCAAATGTAGAAATGCCAAACAGAAACATTTTTTAAGTGAGATAAGAAACCATGATATAACAATTTGTGATGGTATTGCAGGGTCCGGAAAAACATACATAGCACTTTATGAAGGTATCCTGGGTGTTCTCTCAAAAAGATTTGACAAAGTTATTCTATGTAAATCAGTAATTTCAACACCAAATGAAGAAATAGGATTCATTCCTGGAACAATAGAAGAAAAAATGGAACCGCATATTATGTCATATAAAGGAAATATGGCAAAAATGGTTAATAATGAAGCTAATGTTGAAAGATTGTTCAAGGAAAAGAAAGTAGAAGTTCTTCCCCTTGCATATATCAGGGGGGTTACACTGGACAGGTCTTACATTATAATAGATGAGTCTCAGAACATTACAATGAATCTTTTCAAGTCAATAATCACAAGAATAGGAGATGAAAGTAAAATGGTGTTCCTTGGTGATATAGAACAAGTAGATTTTGAGCAGGAAAGAAAAAGGAAACAATCAGCCCTACAGCATATTATTGATTTGTTCAAGGATGAGAAATACATAGGATACTGTCACTTCAATGATGATGAAGTAGTTAGAAATCCGATCATACCAAAAGTGATACAGAAATTAAGAGATTGGAATGATAAATAAAAAAAGGAGGTTTTGAGACCTCCTTTTTTGTTATGTATGTATCTCTTCTGCCTTTGTTGTGATGACATGTTTCAATCCAACCAGTTCTTTCAGGTAAGCAATCTCTCCTGCAAACATACCATTTGGTTTACCATAATAATAAGTCAATGCACATACATTGTCAAGTATCTTCTCACCACATATAGTCTTAAGATAAATAGGTGGTTTGCTATTACCATAGCTACTCCAGATAGCATCACCAAAGATCAGATAGACAGCATCTCTTTCCTTTCTTCTGATTTCCATAATGGTTTCAGCAACATCTTCAAAGTTCTCAATTCCTCCACCTGGTTCCTGCTTGTCAATGAAATCCCAGGTCTGTGAAAGGACGACATCCTTACCATCAAGCTTGAGCATCTTTGAGTTGATCTTTCTTGGAAGGACAATGTGCTCACCGAATCCATAAACAATCACATCAGTATAAGAGAGTTCCTGACAGAGGTCAATAACCCTACCCAGGAAGGTGAATACCAGGTCTTTCTCAACTGATCCCGAGAAGTCCACAAAACAGTAAATCTTCTGAATCTGACCATGACCATATGACTTGGTTGGAAGGACCGCACCTCTCCAAAGATGGTTTTTGTGACCATAGACAGTCCTGTTCTTCACCTTTGACATATCACCTTTCATCACAGACTTGGATTTAAGGAATACCTTTAACAACTCTCTCCACTCTGTATTCTCTATCTTTGACCTCATTGCACTCTTTACAACAGTCTTTGCAAGAGCAGATCCGCCTCTCTTCTTACATTTCTTCTCAAGACCATCCACAACCTCTCTCTTGATCTTCTCCATCTCTTCTTCTGTATATTCCTTGGTTGTGTCTTCATTTTTGGTCTTGGTCATCTTTTCAATATCTTCTTCAGAAAATCCTGAATTCTTCATATCCTCCTTGAATGCATCATCTGACACATTGGTCTTATGCTCACCCGCCAGATTTCCTGAACCAGTCTCTCCTTCCTTGAGGTCTTCGGATGCCTTTTCAAATCCTTCACTGTCACCTTTTTCCAATGCATTCTTGAGGTCTGTGAGTTTCTTGTCCTTTGCAGACATTGGTTTACCTGTTGCGCCCGGTCCTTTTCTTCCTGATTCAGTTTGTTTTCCACTTGAACCGTCACCACCCATACTTCCTGAACCAGATTTACCATCTCCTTCACTACCTGATTCCTCACCGCCACCATCAATGGATTCAGTTCCACCTGATTTACCACCTGATTTACCACTATTCTTGTCCTGTCTCATCTTGTCAATGGCCTTTCCAATCTCATCCTGTAGTTTTTCTTCTTCAGATTTGTCAGAATCACCACTTCCGGAACTGCTTGAAGGATCCATTTCTGAAGTATCAAGGTCTGAAGTATCTGCATCATCATCACCAAACTCATTCTGCTGGTAATCAAAGTCATCAAACTCATCATCAGAACCAGAAGTATCGATTTCTACCTCTTTCTTGAGTTTTTCCAATTCATCATCAGCATCCCAGAGTGCCCTGTTCTTCTTGAATTCCTTGTCCTGTGGTTTTCCAGATATCTTACCTTTCAATTCAGGAGACAGGAAATCATCAGGGAGGTCTACCTTGGAATCCATAGACATAGAACTACCAGAATCACCACCACCCCTTGCTGATAAATTATAGAAGTACTTGGCAAACTTCTCCCAAGCAGTTTGAAGTCCCTGCTCGGTGGTTTCCATATCAGGACTGACTGGAATAGATTTGACTACCTTTTCAGCCTTTTCTTCAGGGATTTCTTCTGCCTCATTGACAGTCTTCAATATGGAATCTAACTGTTCAAATATACTTATCATAATATATTGTTCAAATTTATTTTATTCTTACTTTTTAACCTCACCCTTCTCGATCAAATCCATCCACATCATCCTACTCTTCTCATCCAAGGCCTTGGGGTCAATAACACCCTTGTCCATAAGTTCCTTCAACACTGCTTCAGGACCTTCTTTCTTGAGTTTTTCTGTGAGTCTCTTCATTTCTGAAATATATGCTTCCTTGAAGTCATCACCAACCCTCCATACCTTCTGGGTCTTGAGAACCTTACCAATGATTCTCAATTTCTCTGCTGCCATCTTCACCATAGAACCCTTTGCATCTTCATCAAGGTCTTTGTTGAGGATAGCGTCAAATGCCTTGAAGACAAACTCAAACACACCATCAAGGAGTCTCTGCATATCTTCCTCTGTCTTGTTGAGGATAGTTTCATCTTCTATGAGTGCAAGCAAATCAGGAAGGAAGGATTCTTTCAGTCTGGATAGTGTATCTACAACTGAATCAATGTCATTCTTATCCATCTCACTGAACTTGTATGCTGTCAATGGTTCAAGCTTGTCTGCACATTCCTTCACCAGTTTTGCGGTATTATCAGAAATCAATGAACCTCTCTCTGAAGAATCCTTAATCTCAAAGTCATGAAGTTGTCTAAAGTTGTTCATCACCACAATGATCTTCCTCAATGGATGAGTCCTCATAAACTTCTCTTTCCTTTCTTCTTCTTTCTTTGCATCTCTTTCTTCTCTCTTCTTCTTCAGTTTAGCCTTTTCCACATCATCTGAAATAATGTCTTCCAAAGTATCTTTTGCCTTATCAAAGAGATCCCGCTTCTCTTCCTTGGATAATCCACCTTCCTTCATCTTCTTCATAGCATCTTTTAATGCCTCCCTGGCTTTATCGACATCCTTTTTAGTATCATCTGTAGATTTTCCAAACTGACTTCCGATCTCTTCTACATTCTCATCCATATCATTCATCAATTTGTCAATGTCTGCCATAGTCTTCTCGAACTCTTCATCAGACATTTTTTCAGGATCCTTATAGAGGTCATCAACAAGATCATCTATATCAAGACCAAGGTCACCAATGTCACCAAGTTTTGTTTTCTGAAGGTCTTCCAACTCATCCTGAAGAGTCTTCTCACCAGTCTTTTCCTTTCCAAAAAGATCATCAATAGTCCTCTTGAGTTCCTTCCTGGCAGCCCTCTTCTCATCATCTGTGGAATCCTTATCTAACAATACCTTGGATGCCTTCTCAATTGCTTCAAGAAGTTTCATTTCAACAGTGTCAAGTGAGAATCCATTTCTCTTGAGCCAGTCTTTGTACTCTTCATCACCTGCTTCTTTCATAATCTCCTCCCAAGTCTTACCAGTGTATTCCTTCTTGTAGAGACAATTCATAGATGACCAGAAATCTTCAGACACGATTCCATCATCAACCATAGATGCATTCACTTCATAGTCCATACAGATATTTGCCTTTTCATTGGCCTTTTCATATGCACTTTCTGCTCCTGCAAACATCTCTCTTGGATACATCTCTGAAAACCTGGCAAGATGGTTGAAGAAGATATGGAACATCTCGTGGAAAAGAATACCAAACACCCTGTTGCTGTCCATCTTACAAGTGTGATATACATAACTACAGTTTATCCAGAGGTTATTCAAGTCATCAACACACATAGTGTTAGTGATTTTACTTGGAAATGTCGGAATGTACATAATCTTACACTTTGCCATAAAGAGATAAAGATATGGGTAATCCCTCTGCATCTTATAGACAGCATCATTACAAGTCTTGATGATTTTTATGGCATCCATAGGTACAAATTCTTTCTTTTCCAAATCATAAACCGGAATAGTACCAAGACTTGCTACTTCATCCTCATTACCCACATTTGCATCATATATATTTGATTCAAACAAAGGATAATTGTATCTTAAATAATTCATAAAGCTATAAACGAATAATATATTATATTTATGAAAAAGGAGTGGTTTCCCACTCCTTTCCAAAAACTATTTGGATTTCTATTACATCAAATCCTTTTCTTCAATACTGTATCTTCCATCAACTGCCTTAATATAATCCTTAAGAGCAATACGATTTGTCTTGTTGGTAGCAATCTCAAAGAACTTGAAGAGATTAATGTGCATAATCTTAATAATGTTATCCTTTGTTGCAGGATAAGTCTTATTCATTGTGTTGAACAAATTCATAAGAAGATTTACATCTGGAAGATTCTCAGAAGAATACACAACCTTGATATGGTTCTCAACTCTCTTTGCAACCTCACTGCACTTCACAGTTGAAGGGATTTCATAGTCAGGATTTGAGAGGAGTTCCTTCACATTAACAGCAGTCTTTGCATGAGTCTCAAGGAACTTGACATACTTGCTTGCCATCTCTGAACCAATAATACCATCTGCCCTCAACTTAATCACGTCTGAAGGAATGTCAGAGATTTCTACATATCCATGTTTCTTCTTATAGAGATACAACTGATTCATAAGCATAGACCAGGTACGAGGAGTAGGCCAACCAGTCTTACCCTTCTGGTATTCCAGTGGTCTGATGGTGTGCCAGTTGGTGTATTCATGTGTATCTGGGTCTTCATCCATCATAAGGAACTCAATGGTAGCATCATCAAAATGACCTTTATCAACAGCCCATTTCTTCCACTCATCAAATGAAGGGATGAAGTTATACTGACCACCACCGAAACGGGTACCAACCACAGCACCAGTTGCACTGAAGCCCTTTTCTACTTCCTCATCATCTTGAGGTCTGTTGGAGCAGGCAATGATAGCCCACTTGTCACCAAGTAAGAATTCATCATTGTATGTTCTGGTGAGCAAGAGCTGCATCAAAATCTTGAAGATGTTCTCATCTGCACGGAAGAATTCATCCATAAGGAGGATACCACCTTCTGTGGTCTCTGTAACCTTAATCCTACCACCTTCATACCTTCTGTCAACATGACCATTGGCGATAGCATTGAGGATATCAACCTCTTCCTGGTTTGAAGAAATCTTGAAGCAAGGAAGCCAGGTCTTTGGAGCCTCTGTAGATACCTTACTCATATTCTTCTTCACCGCATTGATAGTTTCAGGGTCAATACCTGTTTCAGCAATAATCTTGTTGAGCATTGGTCTTTCCTCAAGATACTCACCAACAGTCTTGTCAACTGGGATAGGAAGAGTGAAACCATCAACTGTGAGGTCACCACATTCAACAACCATCAAGGCCTTTCTCTTGAGGGTCTTTGAATTGTCACTGTTCCAAGTGTTGATGATATTTCTAGGAATAGTTGATTTACCAATACCAGGAGCACCCCAGATAAGAATGGCCCCACCATAGTCTTCACCAGTCTCACCAGGTACATTATCGACAGCATCATTCAAAAGTTCAAGCAAATCCTTTGATGTGATATCTGGAACACCAATAAGACCACCTTCTTCAGCACTGAATCCAACTCTCTTGAAGTTCTCTTCATTGAGAACCTGGAGGTTTCCTGTGTTACCATATTTCTCATAGTGTTCATTAATCATACTCTTGAAAGTCTGGTAATTCTTGTACTCAATACTGTCCTTGTCAATGATACCATAGTATTCAGGACTCTCGACAATATCACCTTCCTTCTTGACATCATCATTGATGTATTCATTATCAACAGCACAGAAAGCAGATACACCAGGAATTGCACCAGAGGCAATTACATTAAGGGATGTATAAGGACTCACTGCCTGGCAGACAAGACCATCCTTTGCGAAGAAAGCAACAAAATCACCAAACTTGATGGCAACACGGTTAAAGAACTTCTTAACCTTGTCGACACCCTTGTTGATGAAGTCCTTTACTTTACCTTCATTAACAAACTGATCAAACTCAATAACATGATTGAGTTTTCCTTCTTTTACAGCTTCTTTTTCCATTTCATCAAACATTTCATTCCAATATTGTGTGAGGATTTCACTTTCCTCATCAGCAGCAGCACCAATAAGAGGGAGTTCTGCACGGACAGACTTCATAATAGTCTTCCTGGTTGAAGGGTCAGTCACTATATGACCATCAGAATCTCTTTCAGGAACTTCAATGAATTTAGGAGTCCACCTCTTGAGAGACTGATTGAACTTTGAGAATGAGAACATATTCTTAAAGTCAGCGCAACTGGATACATTCCAACCACAGATACTGTCATTGTTGAAAGATGACTTATAGAACATACCCTCCATATGGATAACACTACCTGTATCCCAACTACTCAAGTCTGCATCAACTATATCAGCAAATGCAAAGAGGGCAGACATATCCCTCACCTCTGATACATTGAGTTTACGGTAATAGAGTGAGTTGGCCTCCTGCTGGATACCTTTCTTCACAAATCTGTCATAAAGAGCATTGATAACAACAAAGATGTTACGCTTTGGCTCACCCTTGGAACTTGATGTCAACTTGATTGCACCTGTGATAGTTTTTTCAAGTTCAGTATGGACTCTTGATCCTTCCTCACCTTCGACTTCACCGGAGATAGGTTCATCCTCTTCAGCATCACCACTTATAATCTTATCATCAGCATCTTCACTGAATGCGTCATCATCAAACAACTTCTCATTCAATTTGACTGCTTCATATGCATTGATACCCACCTGGATTGATTCATTGATAGATTCCTTATCACTTTCAACAGATTCATTGACAAGTTTCTCATTTTCTATGAGCCACTTATCAAATGCCTCTTCTACTTGTTCTGGGGTCAATGTGGTATTGCTCTCATTCAAATTCTTCTTGAAAGACTCATACCAATCCATAACGGCAGGACTTAATAATTGTTCAAGTGTCATAATATTATAATTTGTATTTATTTTACTTATTAGTTCTCATACTATCTGCAAGGTCTTCCTTCCAATCCTCAAGACCATACTTACCACGAAGTGCCTTTGAGTATTCACAGATAACACGCCAGGTCATTGTATTGTGGTCAGGATCTACAATGAGTTTATCAACCTCTGCTACGAATTCCTCTACCATATCTCTTGGGATGATACACAAGGCATCAGGAATCTCTGTGTGACCATATTCATACATGATTTTGTCCTTGATGACATTCCATACAGATTCTGCCATAGGGGAGATGTCAAAGTCCTTGAAACGGTCAATGATTGCACTCCAGTGACCGGGACCAACCTCTCTTCTGAGGACATCTCTTGTATCATTACCTATGACAATTACCACACCATTATATATATACTTATCAGGCATCAATGGAACAGTCTCTGACTGGAGTTCCTTCCATTCATCTGCAATAAGTGTCAATGCATTGGTTCTGTCAAACTCAACACCCAATTCCTTACGGAGTTCATTGAGTCTCTTCTCCTGGTATGCGAGTTTCTCTGATGTGGATTTACGTCCCATCTCCTTGAAGTATCTCTCCTGTCTTGTGAGAACACCAGTCTTATAGAGCTTGGTTCCTGTGTCCTTTGTGTTCTGGAGAGGATAGGTCACCTCTGACTTGGTACCATCTGACTGAAGGGCAGATTTCCAAACAGCGATCTTCTTTGGTTCAGAGAACAAGTCTGGGGAGTCATCAAAGATAAGGAGCTTGTCATTATACTGATAAAGATAGTTGAAGATACTCTCAGCAGTTGTAGAACCACTGGAGATATTCACATAATCACGACCACTTACCATATTGTTCTCTTCAAGTACTTCCTGGATGGAGTGAGATTTACCAATACCACCAATACCTGTGATAAATAAACCTCTCTTAACCATTGCGGAAGCGTCATCCGCATCAAGTTTACCATTCTGCTTTACATAATGGCACATTGCTGTTGCCATAATCTTGAGTTTCCTGAGAGTCCTGTTGTACTGTCTTGTATCTTCTGCGATCTCTGCCTTTCTTGCATCTTCCAAAGCCTTGAGTTTTTCTGCCTCTTCTGCCTCAAAGTCTGATGTGTCAAGGTCTGTGTCATAATCCACTGTGATAGCAGGAGAACCACCCTTGTACTTCATCTTGTACTCATCTGCAAGGGATTTGAAATCTGCATCCATTGCACTGTACCTGTCACTGAAAATATCACAGGCAAGTTCAACAATATACTTTGCAGAACCTTCATTGGCCTCATGCCTTGGTGAGAATGCTGCAAGAATCCTTGTGATATTCCTATCTGATCCAATACCATTCTTGAAAATCAACTTGGCATCACCCTTGGTATTCTTTGAAGCAATGTCATATACAAACTGCTTGTCAGTCCAAGGGAATTTCTTGAAGTTGAGAATATTACCCTTACTGTAACCACCACCGAATCCACCAGCCTCAAGAAGGACACTTTCACTAATTTCAGGAGCAGGAGCATTCAAGTCATCTACAAGCTGAATAAGCATGTCCTTGAAACCAAACTTCTTTGTGGAATAGGTGACAATGGCCTTGTTTGTTTCACCAAGCTGGAAGTCATTAAAAACAGAAATAATTTTAGTATTTGTGTCACGGCAGCAGACAATACTCTTGTGATTATCATTTACACCATAGAACCAAACACCAGGAACACCATTGAGGTAGATGATATCATGATAGATACCAAACTCACCAATACCGGCATCCTTCAATTTCTTTGAAACAATATTTGAGATTTTTAATATGATGGGATTTTCATACACCGCCTTTGTAGTAATGACATCATCCTCTGTAACCTTCTTGACAGGGGCATCATCATTATAATCAGCATCAACTGCTTCCTTCAATGCCTTTTTCTTCTCAATAAATTTATCAGAATCAAAATTCTTGAACTTTTTTATCATATCTTTACCTTATGATTATATAATATATGTTATTTATGAAAACCTAATTAACATATAAATTTTCATACACATCACTATTGTCCAATTTTTGCTTAATCTGCCTATATCCCCAATTCCTTGTACAGATATCCACCTTGTTTTCATAACAGTCTCCAGGAACAACCAGATTCTTATCAGTGGAATCAAAACTCAAGGCATATTTGATACCCCTCTCATTCATCACAGCAAGCTTACCAAACAGTTCATAGTAATCTACACTCCCAAAATACTTACCTGTACTCCTGGTCATCTCATAAGGAGGATCCAGATAGGCAAAATCATCCAGATTCATAGCATCCAACATTGTCTTGTAATCACACCTCTTGAAAATGACATTATGGTCATTGAGAAGTTTACTCCACCTGTACAGTACCTTCTTCAGTCTCTTGGGCTTGATGCCTTCCCTGGTGAGATGGAATGTGTTATTAAACTGACCATATTTGTTATATCTGGGAATTCCATTGGTACAGGTTCTCATCAGGAAGAAGAAACAATAAGGACTCCTGGTCTG
>AUXO010144054.1_pt1 | contig 11131 bp, 9 predicted proteins | sample 768731 | NCBI WGS metagenome assembly AUXO01 (sample SAMN02715735, study PRJNA202380) | gut metagenome | biome: sheep rumen | host: Ovis aries | place: New Zealand: Palmerston North | reverse complement strand
TCTCCTTCTTCATGACCATAATTATCATTTACATATTTAACATTATTTAAATCTACTATTACTATTGATTGTGGGAATACTTCACAATCTTCCCATTCTTTCATTTTAACGTTTAAATAATTTCTATTTTTTAGAGAAGTAAGCATATCTGTATATTTATGCCTATCAGTTATTTTTATTCTCTTCTTTTGTTTTTTCTTCTTAAAGAAGAAATATGTGATTATAAAAATTATAATTGGTGCAAATATAATTATTAATACAATAGTATATAATTGTTCAAATGTTGAACTTTCTATTATTGTTGCTTTTAAATTCTCTATTCCTGAATTTCTATAATTATAGTATGAATTAGTATTAATTATATAATTAAATAAGTCGTAGAATGCTTGATCTGATTTTTTAACCATAAATTTATAATCATTCATCATAGTATCTTTATACAATAATTTTAGTTTTTTAAATTTTGAATTTTGATAGTATGAATATATTTCATAATCAACTACTATCATTTTGTCTCCAGCTTTTTCAATCATTGTATCTAAGTTATCATATTCTTTTATCTTTGCTCTTGAATTAGTTGAAAAATAATTATATAATGAATCACCTTTTAACATTACAATTTCTTCATTTTTTAAACTTTCAAATGAATTTACTATATGATTATCTTTTTGTCTACCTAATACAACGTAATCTTCTATAAATGTTGATAAAGTTGCTAGGTAATTTTCATCTGTATAGTTATAGTAATCAAAATATACATCTATTTTGCCTTTTTCAATTGCATTTTCAAGTTCTTTTTTGCTTGAATACTTTTTATATTTAAAGTTTATATCTGCGAGTCTAGATACTCTTTCTATGTATTCTCCAGCTATACCTGCAAGATGACCATTTGCCTTTTTTTCATATGGTAAATTTTCAACATATCCATATGTGTAATTTTTAGAAATTAATTTTGCTTTTGTTTTAGCATCTAATTCATTTTTATTTAGATAATAGTTTAAATAAGATTCATTATATTCATCAATATATTTTGTTTGTCTCCATTTATTGTAATATTTTGTAACGATATTATTTAATTGTTTACTATCTTTTTCTTCACTTAATGTTATAACTATTTGTTTATTAATTTCTGTAAAATAATAATTAACTGAGTATTTATCTTTTTTTATTGTATAGTCTAAATACATTATATTTGGAACTACAATCATATTTACTTCATCACTATCTAGAGCTTTGTATAAATCAGTAATTGATTCATATGATTTATATGATAAGTTTGTTCCTGATTTTAAATAGAAACTTACTTCTTCTGAATCATCTTTTAAAACTCCAAAAGTGATATTTTTCATATCTTTTATATGATTAATTCTTTGATATGTTTTTCCTACTGCTACATAGTTATCATTAAATAAGAATAAATCATTTTTTGTAAGTTCTTCATCATTATTTAGAATTCGTATTCTAATTCCATTTGATGTTGGTGATGATGATTTTAAATATGGTATTTTATTAAATTCTATACCTATTTTTTCTTCAAAATCTTTTATAAAATCAAATATTACGCCTTCACCATTTGTACCATATAACGGATAGTCATTAACTACTTCAAAGTCATATGCTTGTTCTTTATTTTCTTCTACCCATTTTTTTTCTGTTACAGTTAATGTAGTTGTTTTATCTTCTTTATTATAATATCTATATACAAAGATAAATGCAACTGCAGCAATTACTACTGGTAGAAATAATAATAATCTCTTCTTCATATTAGTTCTCCGCTCTATCTTTTGTCCATATTATAGCTGATTTTGTATAATGCTTATATCCAATGATTGGAAATTGATTTGTTTCAGTATCTTTTTTTACAATTATTTGAAAATCATAATATGCTTTTTCTTCATCTGAAAATGGTTCAAGTGATGCATTACCAATATTTTTAGCATCATCTAATGATGCATCATCATTTACTGTGAACATTATGTAAATAATTCTTCCTTGAACTCTTATAGATGAAGTTTTTGTTTGTTCAGCTAATTTTTCTGTTACTTGTGTTTTTCTTTCTTTTGTTATTTTTACTTTATCTCTTCCTTCAATTCTTGTACCATAAATTGCACCAGTTTCACTGCTGAAGAAAGTTTCTTTTAAATAGTAAATACCTACACCAACTAAAATTACAACAACAAGTAAAATTATTATCCCAATATTCTTTTTTATAAATTTCATATTTTCACATCCTAATATATACATTAATTATACACTATGTATATTTCTTTTTCAACTTTCAAATTATTGTAGTTCTTCTACTAAAATATCCATTGCCATTTTTGGATTGGCTTTTCCTTTAGTTTCTTTCATTACTTGTCCCATCAAGAATTTGATTGCTCTATCATGTCCATTTTTATAATCATTTACACTTTCAGGATTTTCTTCTATTATTTTCTTGATAGTAGTTCTAATTTCTGTATCATCTGTAATATTTTCAATGTTATTTTCTTTTACAATTTCTGCAATTGTTTTTTTGCTTTCTAATATAATTTCAAGTATATCTTTTAGATTCTTGCTTGTTAATACATTTTTATCCATTGCGTTAACTAATTCAATAAATCTTTCTTTTGTAAGTGTTGTATTAGTTATTTCTTTCTCATTTTTATTTAGATATGCAGAAATATCACCTAATAATAAATTAGCAGCAACATTAAAATTGATTTTTTCATCAAGTAATGTATTAAAATAATCACTTAATGTTCTATGTTGTACTAGTTTTTCAGTATTTATTTCAGTTACTCCTAATTCAACATATTTCTTTCTTCTTTCATCTGGCATCATTGGAATTGTATTTATTGCATTTTCAATCATTTCATCTGTTAGGTATACATATGGAATATCTGGCTCTGGAAAGTATCTATAATCATTTCCAGTTTCTTTAATACGCATAAGTACTGTATCACCAATTTTGTCATCAAAACGTCTTGTTTGCGGTTTGAATGTTTCTCCATTATCATATAATTTTGTTTGTCTTTCAATCTCTTTTTCAACACCTAATCCAGCGTTTGAAATTGAACCTATATTTTTAATTTCTGCTTTTGTTCCAAATGGATCAGATTCGTTTTTACGAATAGATACATTTACATCAGCTCTCATTGAACCTTCTTCAATTTTACAATCACTAATATCTCCATATGATAATAGTTCTCTTAATTTTTCAAGATACAATTTAACATCTTCACTGCTTGATAAGCATGGTTTTGTTACAATTTCAAGTAATGGTACCCCTGCTCTATTGAAATCTAATAATGTTCTTGTTCCTCTATGAGCACTTTTACATGTATCTTCCTCAATATGCATCTCTTCAATGTATATTTTTTTTATTTCACCATTTGATTTTTTTATTTCTAAATATCCATCATATCCTATTGGTGTTCTATTTTGTGTAATTTGATAATTTTTTGGAATATCTGGATAGAAATAATTTTTTCTATCAAAGTGCATTTCTTTTCTTATTTTACAATTCAATATTGTAGCAGCTTTAATTCCTAGATTAATTACCTCTTCATTTAATGTTGGTAGAGTTCCTGGATATCCTAAATCTATTACATTAGTAAGAGAATTAGCCATTTGTCCATATCCGTTTACTGAATTTGAGAAAATTTTTGTCTTTGTTTTTAATTCTAAGTGTACTTCTACACCAATTGTTGGTATATAATTTGACATTATTTCTCACCTCCGTTTGGATTTAAATCTAGATTTAATTTATTTTCAATAAAGCTTCCTAATTTATACATTTTAGCTTCTTCAAATGAATTTCCAATTATTTGCATTCCTATTGGCATATGTGATTTATCAAATCCAACTGGAATATTTAATCCTGGAAGTCCTGCTAAATTAACAGGGATTACTAAAACATCGTCCATAAAACTTTTACTTGGATCATTCATTGGATCTGTTAAATCATATGCTGTTGAAACTGTTGTTGGTCCTATAATTAGATCATATTTTTCAAATGCTTTTTTAAATTCTTTTCTCATATCTTCTCTTATAGACATTGCTTTATTATAATATATTTTTGCATTTTCTCCACTTAATAAATATGATCCAACCATTATTCTTCTTTTTACTTCTTCTCCAAATCCTTCTGCTCTTGTTCCATAATATACATCTTGAATGTCTTTTGGATTTTCTTTAGAGTGTCCATATCTTATACCATCATATCTTGCAAGATTTGAGCTTGCTTCACCCATTGCTAGGATTTGATATAATGTCATTGCATTTTCTAAGTATTTAATATCGATATAGTCAACTGAGGCTCCGCTTTCTTCTAACAATTTTATTGTATTTTTAATTGTACCCTTTACTTCATCTGATACAACATCACTCATCAAGAAATTTGGAATTGCAATTTTCATTCCTTTGATGTCTTCTCCTATCATTCTAGTAAAATCTTCTTCTTCTTTATTTGCAGATGTTAAATCTTTTGGGTCTTTTCCTGAAATAACATTTAGTAGTAAAGCATTTTCATATACATTTTTTGTCATTGGACCTACTTGATCAAATGATGATGCAAAGGCAACTAATCCATAACGTGATACTCTTCCATATGTTGGTTTCATTCCTACTATTCCAGTGTATGATGCTGGTTGTCTAATTGAACCACCTGTATCTGAACCAAGTGCAAATAAAACATCTCTTGCTGCTATTGTTGCTGCTGATCCACCTGATGATCCACCACATATTTTATTTCTATTCCAAGGGTTTTTTGGCGCACCAAAATAACTTGTTCTTGAGCTTGATCCCATTGCAAACTCATCCATATTAGTTTTACCAATAATAATCATATTCTTTTCTAATATTTTTTCAATTAATGTTGCATTATAAATTGGAATAAAATTGTCTAAAATATGTGATGCACATGTTGTTCTTAAATCTTTTGTAACAATGTTATCTTTTACAGCAATTGGTAATCCAAATAATATATTATCAATAGGTTTATCTTCTAATTCTTTTGCTCTTTTTATGGCTTCTTCTTTATTTAATGTAATATATGCATTTAAATCTTTGTTATTTTCTATATTTTCAAATGCTTCATTTACTAAATCTATTGGTTTAATTGTTCTATTTTTTAATAGTTCGTGTATTTCGTCTATTTTTTTGTCAAGATATTTCATATTAAGCACCTTCACTTTCTCCTATAACAACAGGTACTTCTATATAATTTCCTGCATGTCTAGGAACATTTTGTAATACTTCTTTTGGAGATAACATCTCTCCTTGTTCATCTTTTCTTAGTGTTGTATTATCTTGCCATGGCGCAATTAGTATCTCATCATCGTAATTTTCTACTTGATTAATTTTTTCTATATCATTTAATAGTTTTTTTAATTCTACCTGATACTTTTCTATTTCTTTTTCAGATAAAGAAATTCTTGCAAGTTCTGCTACATGTAGTACTTCTTCTTTTGATAATTTTTCTTCCATTAAAAAAACTCCTTCCTTTAGTTCCTATTTATTATATCATATTTAAATGTATAATAAAACATAGAAAAAGAATGCTTTTTTGCATCCTTTTATTCTTTTTTTATTGTTCAGCAAAACAATTTGTAATATATAGTCTATTAGGTTTCTTGTTTGTTGCTTTTTTGAAGTTATTTACTGTACCAATAATTGTAATCTCTTCTCCAACTTTTAAATTTTCAATTTCATTTTGATCTTTTACCATTGAACAATCGATTTCTAATGTATACTTTCCATCTTCATCATTGTATCCAATTATAATTTTATGATTAACATTATCAATTTTTTGTAATTTTGAAGATATTCTTACAAATTTTTTATAATATTTTTCATATGCTGCTTTTTCATTTCCATTAAATTCAATTGCTAAATCTATATCTTTATTTGTAATTGGTGTTACATTGTATTTTAAGTTCCATAAACCGATTTCTCTATCTCTTCTACCTTGTAATTGGTTATATTTAATTACTTTATAACCTAATCCATAATATGCACGTGAACCACCATCATCATAAGTTTTTGTAGGTATTGCAAAAAATGGTCCAACATTATATCTTGCCACACATATTACATCAGTTGCAATCATTATTAATAATAAAATAACTATTGTAAATATTATATTTATGATTAATTTTGTTCTTTTATATTTTTTTGTTTCTTTTGTTTTTTCATCTTCTTCTATTTCTTCAGTGTAGTCATCATATTCTTCTTCGTAATCTTCTGTAGAAATAATTTCAGGTATTTCATAGAATTCTTTTTGTTTTTCTTCTTTTACTTCTGGTGTAACTTCTTCAATTTCATCTTCTTCATAAATAATTTCTTCATCATCATCTATTTTTAAGTCATCATAGGATTCAATTATCTCTTCTTCCTTGCTTGATAAGTTCATTAAATCTTCTTCAATTGAATCTATCTTATTTTTCTTTCTTTTTTTCATTTTAGTTCACCTCATAATCCCCTTTTTTATGTGCATATTATACCACTTTTATGCTTATTTGTAAAGTATTTAACAATATCCTGGTATATTTATAATCACTATTTACTTCGTTAATTAGTATTTATTCTAAATTGTTTTCTTTGATTATTATTTTTTCAACTTCTTTTTGCCATTTTTCTTTAAACCAATTTCTATCATTATATAATTGATATGAATCACAAAATCTTATATTAATTGGAGTTGCTATTGTCACAGCTTTACTAATAATTTCTTCCATAATATCACATTTACTCATTTTACCTACCCCATTTGAGTATGCTAATTATATCACAAAATACAAAGAAAATCAATTTTTTCTTGATTTTCTTAGCTTTCTAACTTATCTTTAAAGTCTTGTTCTGACCAAATTTCTATTCCTAAACTTTGTGCTTTTGTATATTTACTTCCAGGATTTGCACCTACTATTACTACTGATGTCTTTTTAGAAACAGATTCAACTGTTTTCCCACCTAATGACTCTATTTTCTCTTTTGCTTCTTCTCTTGTGAATAATTCAAGTGATCCTGTAAGTACGAATGTTTTGTTTGCAAATAACTCATTTTCTTCTACTTTTTTTCCTAGATATTTCATATTTAAACCTAAATCTTTTAATTCATCTACTATTGCTTTATTATGACTATTTTCAAAATAACTAGTTACACTTTTTGCAATTATTTCACCAATATCAGGAATTGTTGTTAGTTCATCTTGTGTTGCTTTTTCTAAATTATCCATTGTTTCAAATCTAGCTGCTAAAATTTTAGCTGTTTTTGCACCTACATGTGGAATTCCTAATGCAAAAATTAACCTTTCTAATGAGTTTTCTTTACTTTTTTCTATAGCATTTAATAAATTTGTTACAGACTTATCTCCATATCCTTCTAGTCTTGTTAAATCTTTTTCATGCTCTTTTAACGAATATATATCTGCAATATTTCCTATATAATGGAAATTATAGAAGTCTTCCATAATTCTATCTCCAAGTCCATCTATATTCATTGCATCACGTGATACAAAGTGAATTAGACTCTCTACATGTCTTGCGGGACATATTTCATTTGGACAATAATAATCTACTTGACCTTCTTTTTTTACTAATGTAGTATTACACATTGGACATTCAGTAATCATTTTAAATTCTTTTTCTTCACCTGTACGACGTTCTTTTTTTACTTCTACAACTTCAGGTATTACATCGCCTGCTTTTCTTATTGATACGATATCTCCAATTTTTAAATCTTTTTCTTTTACATAATCCTCATTATGAAGTGTTGCTCTTGAAATAGTTGATCCAGCTACAATTACTGGTTCTAGTACGGCATTTGGTGTGATTTGTCCTGTTCTTCCAACTGTGAATATAATATCAGTTAATTTAGTTAATACTTCTACTGCAGGAAATTTATATGCTGTAGCCCACTTTGGGTATTTTGCGGTATATCCTAATTTTTTTTGTTGACTTATATCATTTACTTTTACTACTACTCCATCAATATCATATGGAAGTTCTGGCCTAATTTTACCTTTTTCTTCGATAAACTCTATTACTTCATTTATAGATGAAACTAATCTATTATTTGGATTTGTTTTAAATCCTAATTTTTTCATATAATCTATTGCATCAGAATGTGTAGTTAGTCCATAATCTTCTGGATCTGGTAAATGATAAATAAAATTATCTAGCTTTCTTTCAGCTGCAATTTTTGAATCTAATTGTCTAATTGAACCAGCAGCGGCGTTACGACAGTTTTGAAGTAATGGTTCACCTTTTTTCTTTCTTTTTTCATTTAGTTCTTCAAGTGTTTTTTTATTCATGAAGATTTCTCCACGAACTTCTATATCAACCTCTTCTTTTAATTTTAAAGGAATAACTTTTATTGTTTTTACATTATGTGTAATATCTTCACCTGTTGTTCCATCTCCTCTAGTAGCTGCTCTTACTAATTTTCCTTTTTCATATAAGAGTGAAACTGACAAACCATCGATTTTTAATTCACACATATATTGTGGTTTAATTCCTTCTTTTCTAATTCTTTCGTCAAATGCTATTAGTTCACTTTCCGAAAATACATCGCTTAATGACATCATCGGTATTTTATGAGTTACTTTTTCAAAGCCTTCAATTATTTTTCCACCTGCATGTTGTGTTGGAGAATCTTCCCTTATCCATTCTGGATGAGCTTCCTCTATTTCAAATAATTCTCTTAAATACTTATCATATTCTTGATCTGTTATAGTTGGGTTATCAAGTGTATGATAATTATAATCCGCTTCATTAATTATATCTATTAATTCATTCATTCTTTCTTGCATATACATCATCCTTTTCTTATATAAATATAATATCATGTTTTATTATTTAATAAAAATAAAAAGTCAATGTTTATTCATCGACTTTTAATTAATTTATTTTATTGGTTTAAATGGTAGTGTATTTTCATGCATTTGTACAACGAATTCTTGGATAAGTTTTGCATCTGTTTCATTTATAACTCCATTTGCATCAACATCTGCATTTTTAAGTTGTTGACTATCTAATGTTCTTGAACCTGCTAGATATTGTTTAATTACTGTTGCATCATATGACTGAATTTTACCATTGTTGTCTGCATCTCCGTATATTATATAATTAGTTACTGGTTTTAACAAATTATTATGTTTATATGTTCCATTTAAAATCCCATCTATTAAATATAAATCTGTTCCATTTACGTTACCGTCTGCATTTATATCTGCTATATTTGTATAAGTTAATTTAATTTCTCCATCTACATGTCTTTTTATATCGTTGTAATCATCTTTTGTAATTGTCCCATCCATATTTATATCACCATACAATATTGCATTAGTTGTACTATTTCCATCAAAGTCTATTGCTTTTACTACTGCGTATTGTAATAATATAGCATCTGCTCCTGTTATTAATCCGTCACCATTTACATCTGCTGCTTTACGTGCATCTGCATCGTTTATTTTTTTAATACCCGCAACATGTTGTTTTATTAATGTTACATCTAATGATTGAATAATACCATTTCTATCAACATCTCCATATGTCTTTGGAGTAACTACTTCTTCTGGTGTTTTATTTGTTTCTTTTTTGTTTTCTTCTTGAGATTTATTTTCTTCTTGTTTTTTGTCTTCTGATGCAACGTCTTCTTTATTTTCTTCTTTTTCTTTAGCAATATCTTCTATAGCATTGAATCCTGGATTATTTTTTTTCATCTCGTCTGTTAAACCAATATCAATTCTTTGAAGACAATATGTATTAAAATCAGTATCGTCATTTAAGTACAATTTATAATATGTTAATTGTTCTTCTTCTGTATCTATTATTGTAATATAATTAGTTAGTGTTTCTGGTATACATATCATATACTTATAATCTACTAATAAAAATTTATACTTATTTTTATTAATTCCTAATGTATCGTATACTTTATTTTCATTATATTTTGTTTTTTCAACAACTTTTTCTATATTTCTATATTTATTCATATATTTAATATATTTAATTGTTGCATCATATGTACTATAATCTGTTTTTGATGCATATGAAGATATTATAATTTTAAAATTACTATTTTCATTGATTTTAGACATTCCTGATTCATCTAAAAATTTTTTAAATTCTTCTTCACTTTCTTTTTTTGAAAGTACCTTCATAGATGCATACTTATTATTTCCTGTTGTATTTAAGATTGTAATATTATTTGAACTGAATACTACACCTAAAAATGTAAATACAACGACTGCACAGCAAGCAGCTGGTATAAATACTTTTTTATTAAATGTAAATCCCTTATTAGTTTCATTTTTTATTTCTTCAATTTTATTTTTTGTTTTTGTGATTAATTCTTCAGATGCATTAATTGTGTTTATTTCTTTTTTTAATTTTTCTTTATTATTCATCGAAATCCTCCTTCATTAATTCTTTTAGCATCACTCTCGCCCTTGATAATTGTGATTTAATAGTTCCTTCATTTTTATTTAAAATTGTAGATATTTCTTCAATTTTATAACCTTCATAATAATGAAGATATATTACAATTCTATATTTTTGTGGTAATTGTTTAACATACGAATAAACTGATGTTTCATATTCATTACTTACTGGTTCACAAATATTTTCATCAAGTTCAACTTCTCTTTTGAAAAATGCTCTTCTAAATAACATTTTACATTCGTTTATTGTAACTCTAATTAACCATCTTTTTTCATATTCAGAGTCTTCAAATTCTTTATTCTCTTTAAAAAGTTTTATAAAAACGTTTTGGTATATATCTTCTGCGTCACATTTTCTTTTTGTCATAGAGTATGCTATTCTGTATACCATATCTGAATACTTTGTTATTTTATTTTCTATTTCCATTTTATCCCCCTTCACTATATAAATGCATATAAATATAAAAAGGTTGCATTATTTTTCTAAAATATATCATATTTTATTTTTTTAATTACTTTATAAATAATAAATAATTGTAAATTTACACAAAAAAGCAACATACATTGTATGTTGCATATTATTAATTTATTTATAAATTACCATAAGTGTAATGGATAATATCCATTAGGATTATCATTTGTTTTTACTAGTTTTTTAATTGATTCTTTTACTGCAGGTGCATCTTCTTTATATGTTACACCATACCA
>AUXO015495458.1_pt1 | contig 11132 bp, 9 predicted proteins | sample 768731 | NCBI WGS metagenome assembly AUXO01 (sample SAMN02715735, study PRJNA202380) | gut metagenome | biome: sheep rumen | host: Ovis aries | place: New Zealand: Palmerston North | reverse complement strand
CCTCTGATGGTCATCAACGCCCTTCATGACAAGCCACTCCCCGTTTACGGTGAAGGTCTTAATGTTCGTGACTGGCTCTTTGTCGAGGATCACTGCAAGGCAATTGATCTCGTCATGCGCAAAGGCCGCGTCGGAGAGGTCTATAATATCGGCGGCCATAATGAGATGAGAAACATCGATATCGTCAAGCTGATATGCAAAGAGCTCGGAAAACCCGAGAGCCTGATCACCTATGTCACGGACCGCAAGGGCCATGATATGCGCTACGCGATCGATCCCACCAAGATCCACAACGAGCTGGGATGGCTTCCGGAGACCATGTTCAAGGACGGCATCAAGAAGACCATCCGCTGGTATCTGGACAATCAGTCCTGGTGGCAACCCATTATCGACGGCGACTATCAGAACTACTACGAGCAGATGTACGGAAACCGCTGATCCGGACAGATGATTTGCAATTTACAGAGTGTTTCGGATTATAAAAGAGAAGAGGGGATGCAGGATGAAGGTTCTTGTGACAGGTGTTGGCGGACAGCTCGGCCACGATGTAATGAATGAGCTTTATAAAAGAGGATACGAAGGAATCGGAAGCGACATCGCCCCCGCTTATGTGGGAGCTGCGGATGGCACGCCCGTGACCTCCATGCCCTATGTACAGCTGGATATAACAGACCGTGAAGCGGTACTGAAAACCATCAGGGACTGCAGCCCCGATATTGTGGTGCATTGTGCCGCATGGACGGCTGTGGACCTGGCAGAGGATGAGGACAAGATTGAAAAGGTCCGTGCCATCAATGCCGGCGGCACAGCCAATATCGCGAAGGCCTGTAAAGAGTTGGACTGCAAGATGGTCTATATCAGTACGGATTATGTCTTTGACGGACAGGGCACGGAGCCCTGGAAGCCGGACTGCAGGGATTATAAGCCCCTTAATGTATATGGACAGACCAAACTGGAGGGAGAGCTGGCTGTTTCCGGCACTTTGGATAAATATTTTATCGTCAGGATCGCCTGGGTATTTGGTGTAAACGGTAAGAACTTTATCAAGACTATGCTCAATGTCGGAAAGAGTCATGATACTGTGCGGGTCGTCAATGACCAAATTGGAACCCCCACTTATACATACGACCTGGCGAGACTTCTGGTAGATATGATTGAGACAGACAAGTACGGATATTATCATGCCACAAATGAGGGCGGATATATTTCCTGGTACGACTTTACTTGTGAAATCTATCGGCAGGCAGGTTATGATACGAAGGTGATTCCTGTGACAACACAGGAATACGGGCTTTCGAAAGCCGCCCGCCCCTTCAACAGCCGTCTGGATAAATCTAAACTCATAGAGATGGGATTTGTTCCCCTTCCTGATTGGAAGGATGCGCTTGCCAGATTCCTGAAGACACAGTGAGAGACGGGAGCGCCCTGTGTTGCAGACCGTCCTTTCGGGAGGTATTGAATATGAAACAATTGCACACATTTGCGGTCTGCGCCTATAAGGAAAGTCCTTATCTTGAGGAGTGCCTGCGGTCCTTGATGTCACAGACGGTCGAGAGCCATATTATTATGGCTACATCTACCCCCAATGACTTCATCAGTTCAATCGCTGAAAAATATAATATTCCCCTGCTTGTCAATCACGGGCAGGGTGGTATCACCCAGGACTGGAATTTTGCCTATACGCATGCAGACAGTAAATACGTGACCATAGCGCATCAGGATGATGTCTATGATCCGGATTATTTGGAAAATGTCCTGAAAAGGATGGAGAAATCCCGGAAGCCGCTGATTTTTTTCAGTGACTATTATGAAATCCGGGAGAATGAGAAGACTTACAAAAACCGCCTGCTGCAGGTTAAGAGACTGATGTTGCTGCCGATCCGTCTGCCTATGGCGGAAAGCTCCAGATGGATCCGCAGACGAATCTTGTCCTTTGGATCTCCCATCTGCTGCCCTTCAGTCACCTATGCCAAAGAAAATCTTCCTTACGCGATTTTTCAGCATGGTTTTCGCGCATGTGAGGACTGGCAGGCCTGGGAGATGATCTCAAGACGCAAGGGTGATTTTCTGTATTCTTCCAAAGCGCTAGTGGGTCATCGTATTCACGAAGGATCTGAGACTTCCGCAATTATCGAAGATCACGGCAGGACGGAGGAAGAGTATATTATGTACCGAAAATTCTGGCCGGATAAGATCGCACGTGCTTTAAACCGTGCGTATGCAAGTGCACAGGGATCCAATAATCTTGAATAACTGGGAATAAATATGAAAAAATTAGTTATCATACCCGCTTTCAATGAGAGCGAGAGTATAGCGAAAACTGCCGATAATATACGCAGGTACGCTCCGGATTACGACATCATTGTGATTAATGACTCTTCTAAAGACAATACGCTGGAGATTTGCAGGAACAATGATATTCCCGTGCTGGATCTTCCGATCAACCTGGGAATCGGCGGTGCTGTTCAGACAGGATATCTGTATGCCCTGAAAAATGACTATGATATCGCAATCCAGATGGACGGAGATGGTCAACATGACGCGAAGTATCTTGCCATAATGGAAGAGACTTTGATCAGGGAAAATGCCGATATGGTCATCGGTTCCCGCTTTATTAAGAAAGAAGGATTCCAGTCCTCCGGAATACGAAGAGTCGGCATCGGGATCTTCCGTTTTTTGTCCGGCAATCTCTTCGGAATAGCCATCAAAGATGCCACATCTGGAATGCGCATGTGCAACAGAAGGACGATTGAGCTCTTTGTCAAGGATTATCCCCGGGACTATCCGGAGCCTGAGACAGTCTGCAGATTGCTGCGCAAGCATTACAAGGTCGTGGAGGTACCGGTCATCATGCGGGAGAGGGAAACGGGCGAATCCTCTATTTCTATGAGAAAATCCATATACTATATGGTGAAAGTGACATTGGCAATTCTGATTGAAAGGTTGAGGTAATAAGATGTCTCTTCGGTTACAGATAATATTGCTAGTATTTCTCGGAATCGGACTTGCTGTGGTCATAAACATGGTTAGAAGACGGGTCCTTGAATTGAAATATGTTCTTGTCTGGCTGTTTGCAGATGTTGTCCTTGCGATTCTGGTTCTTTTTCCCAACCTGATTAAAGCAATTACCAGGGTACTAGGCATACAGTCAACCATGAATATGATTTTCTTCTGTGGCTTTCTGCTGTCGCTGATCATTATTTTTTCCTTGACGGTGGCAATCTCCAAGGTGACTGCTGAAGTGCGGAGAATGAGCCAGACAATTGCGATGCTGGACAAAAAATTACTGGAAGTGAATTCCGGCACTACAGAGGAATAAGAGTTTTTAATTTTGCAAACTATCTGGCATGAGAGGATGTGAGGTTGGTATGGGACAGATTAAAGTGACAAAAACGGATATAGATGGTCTTTTTGTGATTGAGCCGACTATTCATGGTGACAGCCGCGGATATTTTATGGAGACATATAATCAGAATGATATGCATGAAGCCGGTCTGGATATGGTGTTTGTCCAGGACAATCAAAGTATGTCGACAAAGGGTGTACTGCGGGGGCTTCATTTTCAGAAACAGTATCCACAGGGAAAACTTGTGCGCGTAATCCGCGGTGAGGTTTTCGATGTCGCTGTGGATTTACGCACAGAGAGCAAAACCTATGGCAAGTGGTTTGGAATCGTCCTTTCGGATAAGAACAAAAAGCAGTTCTATATTTCAGAGGGCTTTGCTCATGGTTTTCTGGTTCTGAGTGATGAGGCGGAATTCTGTTACAAGGTGACGGATTTCTATCGCCCCGGCGACGAGGGCGGAATGGCCTGGAACGATCCGGAAATCGGGATTGATTGGCCCCAGGTATCGGGAACATACCGTAATACAGCGGATAGTGAAGGCTATACGCTCGAGGACGGAACACCTTTGAATCTCAGTGAAAAAGACAAAAAGTGGAAGGGATTGTCGGAGACATTTCACTTCTGATCCTGTGTATCTGCTTCTGGTCTGATGAGAAGAAGAGTCAAAGACAGATACATTGAGAAAAGGAAGGCCCATGAATAAAAGGAACTTGCTTCAAAAGCCGGAAATCAATAAAAAAATATATTTGGCAGCCGCGGCAATTGTCTTGCTATTGCTGATTGTGATTCTCCTGAGCGGCAGGAAGGCCACGGATGTTGCTGTGGATGACGATACTGTGAAATATACCGTGAAGTGGTCGGGAAATGAATATGAAGGAACCTATAAGGGGGCGACACTCAACGGAAAACCTTCGGGCTTCGGTGAATTTACCTCTTCAAACGGAGAACTGACCTACAGCGGGGAATGGCAAAATGGAAAGTTCGAAGGAACAGGTTCTCTGAGTTTTTCAGACGGTACACGGGAAGAGGGAATGTATCTCGACGGAAAAAAGCATCACTGGGTCCGTGTATATGAAACGGAAAACCATTATACAGAAGGTGTCTATGATTATGGTAATTCCTACGGATGTCGCAGCGAATATAAAGACGGAGAGCTGGTTCACGAGACACTGTTCGCTAATAAGGACCATGTTTCAAAGATCAAGCAAGATGCGCAGAAACTCACAAGAGAGTTGATTGATAGTAAGGGATTTATAGACCAATACGTATATATCATCGGAAAAGTTGAATTTCTGTATGAGTCGGAGACTTCCTGTACTTTTCGCATCAACAGCGATGAAGTCGGTATGGTTATTGGCAATTACACGGACACAGCAGGATACAGGTCTAAGCAGCCTGTAATCCCGAATATGAAGAACGGTGATACAGTCAGGATTTATGGATTCTATACAGGAACTGTGCGGAACGAGTTGGAGGGAGACAGTAACTTCTATGGATATCACTGTGTTCAGATCGATCCTGTCTACGGAGTAATCGAATCGGATGACCTCGAACGCGGTACATTTGCATCTGTCTGCCAGAACCCTTATGCTTACTGTGGCAAGAGAATGACGGGAGAATATATTGTCGAACGCTTTATGAAGGATGGAGACATTTTTTTCGTGTTTGCTCATCCATCGGGAGCCGAAAACGATACATATGTGCTTCGTATCGAGGCGGAGCCTGACACCGTATTTCTTGGCGGAGATAAGTTGGATCTGGAAGGGTTCATTGTCGGACAGAAAAAAACGGAAGAGATAGATAAAACGAATACCTATGTCAATGATGAAGGAGAAGTGATACAGAACATTTCATATAAAAAGTATCCGATCATCAGAGTTATGCGTTACGAGCATAGATAAGTACAAACAGGGACAGAATTGTATGAACAGATCGACGTCTCCTGCAAGGAGAAAAAAGACCCGTCTTTGGAATATCATATATTATCTGGTCGCGGCAGCAATTCTGGTCACGACCTTATATTGCATGTTCAGCGAAAGGAAAGTGATTTCTTCTGAATCATATGGTACGACGAGTGACAGCAAGCAGGAAATAACGGAAGGAATGGAGGTCCGGACGGACTTTAAGATTTCCAGAAACAATTTCCAGGGAATCAGTATCCGGTTTTATGCGGAAACAACAAGACAATACGGAAACGAACAGCTGTATTTTTACCTCAAGGATAATACCACTGGAGAAGTTGTGGCGGACTATGTCCTGGATATGAAGAAGGTCCTTCCCCAGATTGGAAATTTTATTCCGCTTCCATTTGAGGAGTCGGAGGGAAAAAAGGTCTCTCTGTACATCAGCGGCAAAAATATTAAAGTCATCCCTCTTTTGTGTCTGAGTGAAACGGCTGACAATAAGTCGGAACTGTTTGTCGGTAATAGGCACAGGAGGGTATATTCTCTTGTCTTTTCTGCAATCTATGCAGATTACCAGCTGGTGAATTTCCAGACTCTGGTCAAGGGAATTGTATATCTTTTTCTGTGGATGCTGGTGGGGATTTGGCCGATCGTATTCCGAAAAGCACAGAAAACTGCCGAATCCGTGGCAAATACGAGTGCCCGGATGAAGATTGGGGAAAAATTCAGGAAGTTAAGGGACCCTTTTCTCTTTATATTGATGACATTGCTGTATCTTTTTATCGCAGTTTTTGTCTATATGAACAACGTGGATTATACCATGGTGAACGCTTCATCTGCGGAAATCGTGAAAAGAGATGAGGGTTATGGGGATCAATCGATGGTTCTGGATTCTGCTGATGACATATTGACGGAAACGTTTACGGCGCAGGAAGATAAGCTTTCGTCAATCTCCTTTGAAGTATCTGCAGACAAGAAAAACAGAGGGGCACTGCTGCATATTCAGCTTTTCGATACTGAGAAAGAACAACTTCTTCACGATGGATATGTCAAATTATCCGGACTGCCTTCTTCCAGATCCGAATGGAAGATGTATCTGGAAAAGGAATATGCCGCATCGATGGGAAAAGAGATTCGTATCCGCATTGAACCTGTGGATTTCGAATCTTCGGAGGTCCATTTTTATACCGGTGAAGGCAAAAGCATTGTCAAAGCTATGGTCGGAGACAAGAAAACAGGAAGGCTTCCTATTCTCAAGACTACGTATGCTGATTACGGGTTTTTGCGGCCGCTCTACAGGATCTTTGCGATTCTGATTTATCTGTTCCTGGTTATGAGCTTTTTGATGATTCTTGTCCTGGGCTGGAACGCGCAGAGGATTTATATTCCGGTTTGTCTGCTCCTGGGGATTTTGTATATGCTCATCATCCCTGTCTATTCCGTGCCGGATGAATATGCCCATATGGATACAGCTTATAGTTTGTCGAACCGTATGATGGGTATTGAAGAACCGTCGCTGCTGGAAGGTTATGACTATCGCAGGGAAATCGATGTGGAGACGGAAGAGTATTATACCTATAATACTACGACGGATGATTACAGGCGTATGTATATTGAATTTAAAGCCGCAGTGCCGGAACAGGAGCTGACACCCTGTGTCATGCGCAGCACCTATTCCAATGTCAGCATTTTGTATTTTGTTCCGTCAGCCCTTGGGATCACGCTGGGGAGAATACTGCAGCTGCCGACAATACCCATGTATCTGCTGGGAAGATTGTTTAATCTGGTCACATATGTGCTGATGACCTATCTGGCGATTCAGAAACTGCCGGGGATGAAGGAGGTGTTTTTCTTTTATGCGGCGCTTCCAATCGGATTACAGCAGGCGGCATCCTATTCCTATGACTGTATATTGGCTGCGTCCGCGCTTCTCTTTTTCGCTTACTGTGTAAATATTGCCATCGGGATAGATTCCCCCGGATCGGCGGATGTTTTTCTGCTTTTGATCACAACACTGCAGATGGCGACAGTAAAAGGCGGCGTTTATGCGCCTCTTTGCCTTTTCCTTTTGTTGATTCCGTTGGAAAGAAGATGGAAATGGACAAAAAACATTCATTTTTTCCTGATGATGGGAGCTTTTATCTGTCTGGGATTTCTGCAGGGAAACATCAGCAGCCTTCTGAACCGGCTCCTTCCGGGGTCAAGAACGCGTGTGAGTGCATTTTCAGGAAAAGAAGTGTACACGCTCGGTTATTTCCTGAAGGATCCTATGAGTCTGATCAAACTGTACTTCAACACATTTTTCATGGAAGGCAGCAGACTCGTCTATGAATTCTTCGGCGGAAAAATGGGTTCTGTCAAAAATATACAGATGCCCTGGCTTTATCCCTGTATATTCATGACGATCATGGCAATCTGTGTCAGCAGGAGCAGAAGAGATTTCTCTCTGCTCCGGATCAGCAGATTTCTCTGTGCGGTAATATCTTTCATGGCTGTTCTGCTGATCGGTTTGGCAATGCTTCTGGCACATACTCCGACAGATACCTATTATATTACTGGTCTGCAGGGAAGATACTATATTCCCATGATGATGATCATGCTATTGTGCCTGATGCGTACGTCATCTTCTGAAGGAGTCTCTAAAGGTGGGGATGCTTTCGATAATCGTTTTGTGTCTGGGGAGAGTAATACGGAAACAGGCGTAAAAGAAAACGTGAATACAGACAATAGGAGAGGGAGAACAGGAACGTCTGTGTCTTCCAATCCGTGCCTGCTCATATCATATTGCCTGGCTCACAGCGTATTTCTTTTGAATATTATCATGGTGGTCATCCCGATTACGACAGATTGATCTCAAAAGTGCTGAAGAAATAAGACAGTTAAAGGATCATACTGCGAAAGAGGCGGCCAGAGTCAGAAAGGAATTGGAGAGTGTAGAGAACTATACAGCGGATCATTCGACCTATGCAGATCTGTATTACAGCGAGGCATTCCCGGAATATAACAGAGTGAATCTATCGATCGACCGGATTCCGCTCATGATCTATCATAAAGGGGGCGTTACTAATTACAATAATCTTGATACAATATTTACGTCCTCTGTGGACCTTTACAGTACGAAGAGGAACGTGATACGGAAACTGGAGTAAAGTGAAGCTGAAAAGACGATTGTAACTGAAATGATCCGTAATTATTATGCGGCAAAGCTGCAAATTCCGATGACACCTTAAAAAGATATGAAGTGAATTTATACCTGAGAGGAGAAAGGCAGGAGGAAGATGGCAAAATATGATTATTTAATTGTTGGAGCAGGTCTCTACGGCGCAGTATTTGCGCAGGAGGCAAAGAAGACCGGCAAAAGCGTTCTGGTCATTGATAAGCGGCCGAATATCGCGGGCAATGTCTATACAGAGCAGGTAGAAGGAATTCATGTGCACAAGTACGGTGCGCACATTTTTCATACCAACAATAAAGAAGTGTGGGAGTATGTGAATCGGTTTGCGGTTTTCAACCGCTTTACCAATTCGCCCGTGGCAAATTATCACGGGGAACTGTATTCTCTGCCTTTTAATATGTACACCTTTAACCGGATGTGGGGCGTGGTGACACCTCAGGAAGCTGCTGATAGTATTGAGCAGCAGCGAAAGGCAGCCGGGATTACAGAGCCCCGGAATCTGGAGGAACAGGCCATCAGCCTCATCGGCACAGACATCTATGAGAAGCTTGTAAAGGGTTACACTGAAAAACAGTGGGGACGTCCCTGCACAGAACTTCCCGCGTTCATTATCAAGAGACTGCCGGTCCGTCTGACTTTCGATAACAATTATTTTAATGCACTTTACCAGGGAATTCCCGTGGGCGGATATACAAAGATGGTCGCGAATATGCTGGACGGTATTGAAGTCCGCCTGAATTGTGATTATCTGGAAAATCGCGCTGAGTTGGATGCCCTCGCAGAAAAAGTGATTTACACCGGTCCGATTGACGCATTCTTTGATTTCTGCTACGGTGCGCTTGAATACAGAAGCGTACGTTTTGAGACTGAGGTCCTGGATATTCCGAATTTCCAGGGTAATGCTGCGGTCAATTATACTGACAGAGAGACACCTTGGACCAGGATTATTGAACACAAATGGTTCGAGTTCGGCAAGGATGAAAAGGGTGAGGATTTACCCAAGACTGTCATCAGCAGAGAGTACAGTTCTGAGTGGAAGCCCGGGGATGAACCATATTATCCCATCAATGACGCCAAAAACGGTGCGCTTTACGGACGCTATCGTGAACTGGCGGACAAAGAGAAGAAAGTGGTCTTCGGTGGAAGACTGGGGGAATACAAGTATTACGATATGGATCAGGTAATCGCATCTGCACTGTCAGCTGCCGGCGCAGAGTCTCAGTAATCGGACATATTATACAAAACCGGTTTGTGCAGGCGGATCAGGCTGACTGTGCAAGCCAGTCATTGTGATAATACTCCTACTGTTTTGTGAGTGAGCAGGAAAGGATTCGCGGATTATGAAAATGGAGAAGACGGCGGCAGGTTTTGGATTGACAAAGGAAAGGGACTACCTTTTTGACAATGTCAAGGCGCTTATGTTGTTTTTTGTCGCATTAGGTCACGCAGTGAATGTCTATATGCGCGACGGAGAAATTGAATTCACCCTGATCAAGTATATTTATCTCTTCCATATGCCGGTCTTTGCCTTTGTTACGGGCTATTTTTCCAAGGATGCCGACAGGGCGAGGGAAAAAGCGATGACCGGTTCTCTTTTTCCCTATATCCTGTTTCAGGGTATTTATATATTGATGGCACAGGCAATGATCATGCTGGGGCTGGCGAGTTTCAATACTGATATTTTTAACGGCTCATTATTGCTTCCGTCTTCTGCATTTTATTATCTTCTTGCTGTTTTTTTCTGGAAACTGTTTCAGAAAGACATTTTCCGTTTCCGATATCCGCTGGTGCTTTCTCTGGTGCTTGGATTGCTTGTCAGCCTCACAAAGCAGGAAACCTTTCATACCGGTTATGGCGCTGTGTTCAGCCTGCTGTTTTTTTTTACAGCGGGTGTTATGTGCGACGCGAAGATGATACGGAAACTGCGGTCCCTTCCCCGCTGGATCGGCACGCTCATTCTTCTAGTCGGAATACCTGTTGCTTATTTTACGCCTTACGGAATGCATAGTGTTCGTCTGACATATGAGGCAGAGGGCTTTTCCAACCTGCAGGGCGTGCTGATGCGTATCCTGTTTTATGCGATTGCGTTCCTGATGGGGGCTGCAATCATTCAGTTAATGCCCGCCCGAAAAACATGGATTTCCGGGATTGGAAAGGAATCTCTGATTGTATACGCAGGATCCACTTTCCTTTCGCCCCATGCATACCTGCTGATCGCCTCTGCGCTGCACCTTCGTTCCAACAGGGCTTTGAATCTGGCGGGAATGATCGTGTTTTGCGCGCTTTTGGTCAGCTTCTGTTCCATTCCTGTTTTCAGTCAGCTATATGACATGATTATGGATGGCATTAAAAAAATCCTTCTTCTTCCGGGGGAAGTCCGCGAGAGTAGGGTGAAAAGAGGATCACGAAAAGGCAAAAGAAAATGATGCCCAGAGAGGTATAATATGAAATACGCGCAGATCAAGGAATATGATATAGCAAACGGACCCGGGGTACGCGTCGGTCTGTTTGTATCAGGATGCCGTAATGCCTGTCCCGGTTGCTTTAACCCGGAGACCTGGGATTTTGATTACGGCCAGACCTATACGCTGGAGACTGAGGACAGGATCCTGCGTCTGCTCATGCCTGATTATATCGAGGGGCTGAGTCTTCTGGGCGGCGAACCTTTTGAACCGGAGAACCAGGCAGTTCTTGTGGGACTTCTGCG
>AUXO011365001.1_pt1 | contig 11132 bp, 10 predicted proteins | sample 768731 | NCBI WGS metagenome assembly AUXO01 (sample SAMN02715735, study PRJNA202380) | gut metagenome | biome: sheep rumen | host: Ovis aries | place: New Zealand: Palmerston North | reverse complement strand
CCTGGATCCGCTGGCTGCCCTGTTCAACGAGGAAACCGTAACCAGCCCGAACGGCTGGCGCGTGCGCGACACCAACCCCACCAAGGGCCTGGTGGACGTGGACGAAATGGGCGAGATTGACGACGATGACGACCAGCCCTCTTTTGCCAAGGTATCTTATACCTGCACCAAGAAGGCCCTCATCCTGCCCGTTTCCAATGAACTGATGACCGATAATGTGGCCAATCTGTTCAGCTACCTGGGCCGCTGGTTTGCCAAGAAGCTGGTTATCACCGAGAACGCCATGCTCATGACCGCGCTGCGCAGCCTGACCGGAACCAGCATCGGCAGCGACCCCATGAAGGGCCTGAAAACCGCCCTCAATAAGGACCTGGACCCTGCCATCAGCGCCCTGGCCAGCGTCATCCTGAACCAGAGCGGCTTCGACATCCTGGACAACCTGCTGGACGGCAACGACCGCCCGCTCTTGCAGCCTGACCCCACCAACGCCACAGTCAAGCGCTTCTCCGGGCGTCCCCTGCACGCGGTCAGCTATGCCACCATGGCGGACATGACCAGCGGCAGCGGGGCAAGCGCCAGCACCACCACCGACCTGTTCATCGGTGACGGCAAAGAGTTTGCCACCCTTTTCCGCTGCGGCGGCTACGAACTGGCCAGCACCGACATCGGCGGCAACGCCTGGCGCACGGACAGCACCGAACTGCGCGGCATTGCCCGCCTGGGCGTGAGCAAGTTTGACACGGGTGCCATGGTGCGCCGCACCCTGCCTGTGACCTAATACCACGCGGGGAAAAGCGTCTACGTTGACGCTTTTCCCCTGCACGAAAGGGGCGTAACGCATGACGATAGAGAGAAGCGACAGCCAGCAGACCACCTGCAACGCCACGGCCATCATTAACGGGGAGCGCAGGCAGGTGGCCTCCGCCACTTGCAGCATCCGCCCCAACAGAGCCATGAACATCAGCATTGACCTGATGGAAGACGTGGATCTGACAGCGGACGACCTGGCGGAAATCGCGGAAATGTATGCCGGTTATCTGGCGGGCGAAATCAAAAAGGCCGCCAAGCTGGGCATACCCGTGGCGCTGCCCGAACAGTAAGGGGTGAACGCCATGGCCGATATGGACATGGTGCGCCGGTTCGCAGGGGCTGACCCGGATGCAGATGCTGCCGTGCTGCAATTCGCCTATAACGCAGCCGTGGAGTGGTACGAAAAAGCAGGCGTACCGGCAGACACCACCGGGGCACTATATGAGTTTTGGGTGGCCAACCTGGCGGCCTGGATGTATGACAACCGGGGCAATGCGGACGCATTGGCAGCGGTGCCGCTGTACATTGTGGCCAGCGTGCACCAGCTGCGGCCCAAACGGCGGAAGAAGGTGGCCGGGACGTGAGCATCAAAGCGGGCGACCTGAAACACCCCATCAAGCTGCAAAGGCCGGTGACCACCAGAAACGAAAAAAGCAAGACCATCACCACCTGGGAGGACGTTGTCACCGTTTACGCGGGGAAAACGGACGTTTCCGGGCGTGAATTTTATATAGCCCAGGCATACCACGCGGAGGACGTGGTGACCTTCACCATCCGCTGGCGGGACGACATAGCGCCCACCTGGCGGGTAGTACATCACGGCACCGCCTACAACATCCTGGAAATTAACCACCTGGGCTATATGCGGGACTTTATGCGGCTGAAATGCAAGGCCGTGCAGGGAGAAGGTGCGTAACAATGGGCACGTTTTCCAGCGGCGGCATTGCCGCAGAACTTTCCAAGTTTGACAAGCTGGCCAAGGGAACGGACGCAGCATGCAGAAAAGCCGTCAAGGCCGGGGGCAAGCTGCTGGCCGAACGCCTGGCAGCTGCCGCGCCGGTGGACACCGGAGCCCTGGCAGCCAGCATCAAGGCCGGAAGCGTGGACTACAACGCCGCAGACGGCTACCACTGCGAGGTCAAGCCGGTGGGCGAAAACCACGGGGAAAACCTGGCCAAGATCGGCAACATTTTGGAATATGGGCGCAGCAACATGCCAGCCCGCCCCTGGTTCAACCCTACGGTGGATCAAGCCACCGGGGAAGTGACCCAGGCCATGCAGGCGGCATTTGACCAGGCGCAGAAGGGGTGAAAAGCATGGACGTGATGGCAGACGACATCGTACAGCAATTTTTCACCAAAGCGCTGGAAGGGCTGCCCTATCCATACGGGCAGCCGCCAGGCGACGCGGACGCGGAAACCTATGTGACCTTCCACGAGGCAGGCTGTACCGGCTACACGGCCAGCAACGAACCGCAGCGGGCCAGGCACCTGGTGCAGCTGCACGCATGGACCCACAGCGAGACGGACGACCACCGCGCCGCCTTTTTCGCGGCCCTGGCAATGCTGAAAAAGGCAGGGGTGCGCGTTTACAGCTGGGGACCGGACGAATACGAAAAGGACACCGGGCTGCACCACATCGCCTGCACACTGACCTGGTGGCAGCCGCCCGGCGCTATGGACCAATTCAACAAAGAAACGGAGGAACAAGACAATGGCGAATGAAAACACCGCCTACACCGAAGGGTACTTTTACGGTATTCTGGACATTTATTTTGCCCTGATGACCGGCGAGGACAGCGCGGCAGCCGCGCCCACCTATGGCGCGTACCAGGTGATGGGCAAGACCATCCAGGCAACCATTACCCCCAACTACAAAGAGGGTAAGGTGTACGCCAGCAACGTGGCCACCCGCAGCGAGCGCCGCGTGGACACCTACACGGTGAGCCTGAACCTGGACAAAATCCCCTACGCGGTGCGCAAGGTGCTGCTGGGCCGCTACCAGGACGCCAACGGCGTGCAGATCATCAAGGGCGGCCAGGCCGCGCCCAATGTGGCGATTGCCTTTGCCCTGACCCTGGACGACGGCAGCAAGGAACTGTGGACGCTTTATAAGGGCAAGTTTGCGGAGCCCACCCAGACCGGTCAGACCGACAGCGACAGCATGAACTACCAGCATCCCACCATTGAAGCCACCTTTGTGCGGCGCGAATGGGACGACAGCCTGGCGGCCATCGTGGCCACGGCGGACACCAGCATCCCCGCCACGGTCATCACCGACTGGTTCCAGCAGGTGTATGAGCCCGCTGTGGCTTAAAAATCGCATTATTTCCCCGGCAGCCTGCAAATCATGGCGGGCTGCCGGGCGTGATCGGCGCGGCAGCGCCAGAAAGTGAGCATCAAAATGGCGGAAGAAATGCAGAAATCCGAAATCAAGGCGCGGGACATTTCCCGGCCTGTGGACAGCATGGAACTGGACGGCCAGACCTACGCCCTGGCCTTTGACCTGAACTGCTTCCGGGTGGCGGAAGACGTGTACGAACTGCAATACGGCAGAAACCTGAACTTTGGCGACATCGTGCAGCACCTGGCTGCCGGAAAGCTGGGGGCCATCATGGCCGTGCTGTACGGTGCACTGCTGTCCGGTGGTCTGTCCATCACCTGGGCGGACTATTACGCCAAATTTAAGATCATCAATATTCCGGGCGTAAAGGACAAGCTGCTGGAGAACGTGCGCAAAGCCCTGCCGGAAACGGACGGCAAAAAAGCAAACCCTCCGACAGCGCCCACGGAATAAACAGCGGCTTCCCCTGGCTGTGGCTTTACTACCGCGCCATTGACTGCGGCCTGGATGACGCTGCTTTTTGGAGCCATAGCGCCCGCGCCATCCACCTGCTGTACAAGCAGACCAAGCAGGTGCGTGCGCGTATGCTTCCCCAGACCAGAAAGCCTGGGCAGCAGACGCCGAACCAGCCGCAGCGGGGAAACGTGGAGCGCGTGCGGCTGACCCGCCTGCCGCATCCATAATACAGAGAGAAAAGCGTCCGAAAGCGGCGCTTTTTCTTTCTATGCGAGGAAGTGAAACCCATGCCGGATGATGGCATCAAAACGCAAGTAGGCATACAAGGCGACAAAGAATACAAGGCCGCGCTTGCGGACATCGGCAGGCAGCTGACCGTGCTGAACACGGACATGAAAGCCAGCCAAAGCGCCTTCGGAGCCCAGGCCACATCCATGGCCGGGATGCAGGACAAGCTGTCCAAACTGGGGGCCATCTATGACGCGCAAAGCCAGAAGGTGCAGCTGATTGCCGCCCAGCTGGAAAAGGCCAAGGCTGAGTACGGCGACAACAGCAAGCAGGCCGACCAGCTGCGCATCGCCCTGAACCGGGCCACCGCGCAGATGAACGGCACCAAGGCGCAGATTGACGCCACCGAGGGCGGGCTGCAGACCCTGGCGGAAGCCCAGGAACTGGTAGGCGACGAAACCGACACCACCAACATGACCCTCCAGGAAGCGGAGAAGGTGCTGAAAAGCGCCGCCGACAAAACGGACGACCTGGCAGACAGCAGTGAGGACGCCGGGGACGCCGTGGACCAGGAGGGCAGCGAGGCCAAGGAAGCAGCCAGCGAAAACAGCAAGCTGAAAGACGCGCTGCAAAAGGTGGGCGACGTGGCAGGCGGCGCTATGGTAGGCGGCCTCAAGGCTGCCGGTGCCGCCCTGGCCGCCATGGCTGCCGCCGCTGGCACGGCCATCAAAACCGGCTTTGAATTTGCGCAAAGCGCGGGTACCTACGCGGACGACGTGGCCACCCTGGCCGTGCAGACCGGCGTCAGCACCCAGCGCCTGCAAGAATGGAGCTACGCCAGCAACTTCATAGATACGAGCGTGGACACCATCACGGGCAGCATGACCAAGATGCTGAACGTGGTAAACCAGGCAGCGGACGGAAACGAGGCGGCGCAAAAGAAATTTGTTGACCTGGGCATTTCCATCCGCGACTTTGACGGAAACCTGCGCAGCAGCGAAGACATCTTCTGGGACGCCATCGACGCCCTGGGGCAGATCGAAAACCCCACGGAGCGGGACGCTGCCGCCATGGAACTGTTTGGGAAAAGCGCCAAGGAACTGAACCCGCTGATCGAGGCAGGCAGCAAGGCATGGCGCGAAATGGGCAAGGAAGCCCAGGCCATGGGCACCGTTTTCAGCGAGGAAAACCTGGCGAAAATGGGGGCCTTTGACGACAGCATGCAGCGTTTCAAGGCCACCGGCACGGCCCTGAAAAACAGCATCGGCCTGGTGATGATACCGGCGTTTCAGCCCCTGGTGGATGCCGCCAGCCAAAGCATGGGCAAGGTGGCCAAAGCCTTGCAGGACGGCGTCAGCCCGGCAGAAATGCCCGGACTGATTGACGAACTGCTAAACACCGTCACGGACGCGCTGGACGACGTGATCGGGCTGGTGGACGACGCCATGCCCATGGTCAGCCAGGCAGTGACAAAGGTGGTGGGGGCCCTGGCGCAGCGGCTGCCGGGCCTGGCCAACACCCTGCTGCCCGCAGCCATGAACCTGCTGCAAACGGTGGTGGGAGCTATCACCGACAACATAGGGCCCATCACCGAACTGGCCACCAGCCTGGTGACCAGCCTGGCAGGCTTTTTGGTGGACAACCTGCCGCAGCTGGCAGACGCGGCGGTGCAGCTGGTCAGCGGGCTGCTGGACGGCATCATCGCAGCCCTGCCGGAACTGATCCCCGCAGGCATCGAGGCCATTGTGCACCTGGCCACTGGCCTGATACAGGGCATCCCGCAGCTGATTGCCAAACTGCCGGAAATTGTGACGGCCATCTGGGACGGCATTGTGGCCACCGACTGGGCGCAGCTGGGCAAGGACATCCTTGGCAGCATCACCAGCGGCCTGGCCAGCATCGGCCAGACCATCATGGATCTGCTGGGCGTGCCGGAAGGAACGCAAGACACCGTAATAACCGCATGGAATACCTTTGCGGGAGCCATCAGCGACGGCGTGCAAGGCGTGCTGGGGGCCGTGACCACCTTCCTGGGCAGCCTGTTCAACCCGCCCGCAGAGGGCGAACAGACCACCATCGGCGGGCTGTGGAATACCTTTGCGGGAGCCATCAGCGACGGCGTGCAAGGCGTGCTTGGGGCCGTGACCACCTTCCTGGGCAGCCTGTTCAATCCGCCCGCAGAGGGCGACCAGGCCGCCACCAGCAGCCTGTGGAGCACCTTTGCGGAAACCGTCAGCGGAGCCATCACCGGCGTGCTGGGAGCCGTGACGGCTTTCTTTGGGGCCCTGTTCAATCCGCCCGCAGAGGGCGAACAGACCACCCAGGCGCAGCAATGGGGCAGCTTTGCGGAAACCGTCAAAAGTACCATTGAAACCGCCCTGACCGGAGCAGCTGAACTCGTCAGCGGCATCTTTACGGGAGGAAAGGCAGCCATTGAGGCATTCCCTTGGGAAGACACAGGCACCAAGCTTGGCACCCTGGCGGGCGCGTTTTCCGGCTTTGCGCTGGATGCCCTGAGCGGCGTATTCAACGCGGGCTCCGCTGCGGTGGCAGCGTTTCCCTGGGAAGACACAGGCACCAAGCTTGGCACCCTGGCAGGCCAGGCTGCAGCTTTTGTGCTGGATGGCATTTCCGGCGTATTCACGGCGGGCAATGCAGCTATTGCGTCCTTCCCCTGGGAAGACACCGGCACCAAACTGGGCACGCTTGCAGGACAGGTGACAAGCCTGGCGCTGGATGGTATTTCCGGCGTATTCACCACGGCCAGCGCGGCCATTGCAGCCTTCCCCTGGGAAGACACCGGCACAAAAATAGGCACCCTTGCGGGACAGGTGACAAGCCTGGCGCTGGACGGCATTTCCGGCGTATTCACCACGGCCAGCGCGGCCATTACATCCTTCCCCTGGGAAGACACCGGCACAAAGCTGGGCACCCTGGCAGGCCAGGCAACGGCCATCCCGCTGGATGCCCTGAGCGGCGTATTTACCAGCGCAGACACAGCCATCAAGAGCATAGACTGGGCAGCCCTGGGCGAAAGCGTGGGCATCCTGGTGAACGGCGTGACCGGCATTGCGCAGGACAGCCTATCCGGCATCTTCACAGCGACGCAAACAGCCATCCAGGGTATTGACTGGAACGCCCTGGGCAACCAGGTGGCGGATGGACTAAGCCGCGCCTGGGGCATCGTTTCCGGCCTGGGCGACGTCGCCCTGGGTGCGGGTGAATCCGTGGTAGCGGCAGGCCAACAGGGTATCGGTGCCCTGAAAGACTGGATTGCCAGCTGGCGCAAAAGCCCGGAAGTGGAAAGCGAAGCGGAAACCACCGGTAAAAAGATTGTCACCGACATCAACACCGGCGTAACCGGCACACTGCCGGACCTGGTAAAGACCGCAGAACAAGCAGGCGACGCCCTGCTGAACGGCATCAAAGGCAAGCTGACCGCCGACACCCTGAAAGTGGTGGGCACCGACCTGCTGGGCGGCATTGTGCAGGGCATTATGAGCGTGCAGGAAGCGGCTGCCACCATCAGCGGCAACGCAGCGCAGGCCCTGCTGGACGCTGCCAGCGAAATCCTGACCCAGGACGCCGGGAAGGGCATCGGCACAGGCTGGACAGTAGGCATCGGCCTGGGTATCGAGAGCGTGAAAAACGCTGAAATTGTCATTGCCACCGCCACAGCCCAGGCCGTTCTAAACGCCATGAAAAACATCCTAACCCAGGCAGCAGGCCGCAGCATCGGCGTGACCTTTGGGCGGGGCGTGGAAAGCGGGATCCGGGAAACCAGCAGTGGCGTGCGCACGGCAGCCAGCAGTCTGGCCAGCAGCGCAGCCAGCGCCCTGCGCAGCGCAGTGGGAAGCGCGGGCTTCCCCAGCATCGGACGGAGCATCGATGAGGGCGTGGCCCAGGGCATCCGCAACAATACCAGCATCATCACCAGCGCAGCCAGGGACGCAGCGCGGGCCGCCTACAATGCCGCAAAAAGCGAATTACAAATCAACAGCCCCAGCAAAAAGGGCGACTTTTTGGGAGAAATGTTTGCCCTGGGCGTGGCGGGCGGCATCGACGAAAACGCCCAGGCAGTGGCGGACGCCGCCGCCAACCTGGCAAGCGTGGCCGAAATGGAAACTGCTGGCGGCTTTGGGGGCTTTTCCACCAGAGAGCAGCAGCTGGCCATCGACTACGACGCCATCGGCAGCGCAGTGGCGGAAGCCAACCGCAGCACCGGCCTGGGCACCGCTGTCTTTGAAATCGACGGCAAAGTGGCAGGCGAAACGTTAGAGCCATACAGCAGCCGGGCAACCAGGCAGCGGACGCAAAAGACCGTCAAGGGCCGTACCAGCCGCCTGGTGACGGCATGAAGGGGGTGAAAATGTGTTACTGAGGGAAACAGGTTTTTCCTTCAACGGCAGGCACAGCCGCAACGATATGGGGCTATTGTACGCCGAAAAGGAAGGGCACACCATCATCCCCAAGATTAAGCGGAACAGCTACGAAATAGCAGGCGTCAGCGGCACGGTGCTGCTGGACGGCGAACAATGGGAAACCATCCCCTTTGAGGGTACCCTTTACCCGGCCATTGAGCGGGGCACCCAGCGCGAAGCCCAGTACCTGCTGCGGCAGGTGGCAGCCTGGCTGACAGCCGGGCGCTGCCGCCTGATATTCGACTATGAGCCGGACAAGTATTATCTGGCAGAACTCAGCGCGGCCAGCAAATGGAGCCTGAAAAACTGGTTCGGCGGGGAACTGCCCATCCGCTTTGACGCACAGCCCTTTGCCTACAACGTCAGCGAAAACAGCGCCACCGCGAACACCACCGGCACCACGGCCACGGTGACGCTGAACGTCAGCACAGGCCAGAAAGCGCCGCTGAAGTTGCAAGTGAAGAACACCGGCAGCGCCCCCATCACGGGGGTGCAGATCGGCAGCGCCGTGATCCTGGCGGGCATGAACCTGACAAACGGCCAGACCCTGACCATCAACATGGAACCGCCCATCGGGGCGCAGATCGGGAACACCAACGCCCTGCCCTACGCCACGGCCTTTGCCCCCATCCTGCTGAACAGCGGCAGTAACGCCATCACGGTGACGCTGACCTACGGCAGTGGGACCAAGGGGGCGCAGATCACGGCCAGCGCACGGGGGCGGTGGTAACGGTGCGCAAGATCGACGCGGACGCGCTGGAAGAACACCTGAAGCAGCGCGTGAAAAAGTCAGAGCAGGCCGGGGACGGCCAGGCTGCCGGTATGTTTTACTGCATGGTGCTGATCCTGCGGCACGCGCCAACGCTGCCGGAGGACGACACGGGGAGGGATGAACAACGGAGCATTTGAGCATCTACAACCAGAGCGGGCAGCTGCTGACCGTGCTGGACAACGCCGGGGACATCGGCTACGACCTGAAACACAACGACCTGTGGACCGGCAGCTTCATCCTGCCAGCCGGGGACCCGAAAAACGACCATTGCCAGGCGCACAACCTGGTACGGCTGCCGGACGGGCCACGGAAAACAGGACTTTTCCGCATCGTCAGCGTGCCCAGCAGTGAGGAGACCGCCCTGGGCGGCGTAAAAACCTACAACGTGGAGCACGTCATGGCCACGCTGCTGGACGACGTGCTTTTCGGCTACCATGAGGTGGGCGGCACGGGCGTCAATACCCGCCAGGTGATGCAGTACATTCTGGACCGGCAGACGGTGCAGCGCTGGCAGCTGGGCGTGGTGGAATTTACGGATTATTTTCAATATCACTTTGAAAATGTTTCCCTGCTTTCCGCGCTGCTGTCCCTGGGCGAAGTGCTGACAGAGGAATACACCTGGGACTTTGACACCAGCACCAGCCCCTGGACCGTGAACCTGCGGAAAGCGGACGCATCCACCGGCTGCGGCATCTATTACGGGCGCAACCTGGTGAGCATCGAAAAGACCATGGACGCCAGCGCCCTGGTGACGCGGCTGTACCCCCTGGGCTACGGCGAGGGCGTGAACCAGCTGACCATCAAGGACGTGAACGGCGGCGTCCCCTACATCGACGCCGACACAGCGGCCACCTGGGGCGTCAAGTGCAGCGTGTGGACTGACACCCGCATCGAAGACGCGGCCACGCTGAAAGCCCGCGCCAGGCAGGTGCTGGAAGGGTACAAAAACCCCTATATCACCTACACGGCCAAGGCGGTGGACCTCTACCGGCTGACCGGCTTTAGCTGGGACAACTTCATGCCCGGCAAGCTGGTGACGGTGCAGGACGCGGAGCACGGCATCACCTTCCAGGCCCGGATTGTGGAAATCAGCAAGAAGGACGTAAACGGGGATCCCGGCGACATCGAGATCACCATCGCCAACGCGCCCAGGGACACAGCGGACAGCATCAACACCCTGGCGGACCGGGTGGGCATCGGGGAACTGTACAGCCAGGGAGCCACCAACCTGTTTGCCCAGACCTTTGCGGACAACGCGGACGCCACGCACCCGGCAAAAATGCGGGTCTATGTGCCCAGCGGCCTGGTGCGCATCAATAAAATGCTGCTTTCCTGGCAGGTGGCCCCTTTCCGGGCCTATGAAACCGGCGCAGCTGCCGGAGGCAGCACAGAACAGACCAGCGGCGGCGGCGGCAGCAGCAGCCAGACCACCAGCACAAGCGACACCGTGACCTACGCCAGCACGGCGGGCGGCGAGTGCACCGTGACCACGGAGACAAAGACGTTTACGCCTGGCGGCGAATCAGGCAACACCACGGTGCCGGTGGGCGGCAGCTTCACCGACTATGAGGGCGGCGATAACTACACCAGCGAAGCCGGAGCGCATACCCACACGGTGGACAGCCACAATCACGCCATGGGGCACACCCATGACATAGACGCGCACAGCCACACGGTGGACAGCCACAGCCACAGCCTGGGCAGCCATACCCACACCGTGGACAGCCACAGCCACAGCCTGAACAGCCACAGCCACAGCATGAGCCACACCCATCCTGTGAAATGGGGGCACCAGCACCAGAACAATGACGGTGCGAACACGGGCGGCGTTTACAATTACAGCGGCCTGAGCCCCAACAGCGGCGCGGCCAGCAGCAGCACAACCGGCGACGCCAGCGGCAGCACCGGCACCAGGAGCCCAGGCACCAGCGCGGCCACCGGAAACACCGGCAGCGCTGCTCCCAGCACGGACAGCAAATCGCTGACCACAGGCGGGGCAAAAACAGGCAGCAACTGGCGGACGAATACCGGTGACGCCAGCCCCGGCACGGACAGCCAGGGCAAGCACAAGCACACCTTTAACAATTACCACCGGCACGAGT
>AUXO014681967.1_pt1 | contig 11135 bp, 5 predicted proteins | sample 768731 | NCBI WGS metagenome assembly AUXO01 (sample SAMN02715735, study PRJNA202380) | gut metagenome | biome: sheep rumen | host: Ovis aries | place: New Zealand: Palmerston North | reverse complement strand
GCTCACGGCGGTGCATGTTATTACGAGGATTATGCTTCCATAGATGAAGCACCAAAGAACAATCAGACCTATCGTAACTGGAAGAGCCCTTACCAGCTTGAGGAAGCAGTACAACAGGGACGATGCCTAAAGGCAGATACATTGGAAGAACTTGTAACTTTGGTATATCCTGATGACGAAAAGGCTCAGAAGCAGGCGTTGGAATCTATAAAGAGATATAATGAACTTGCAAGTGTTGGTTACGACGAGGATTTTCACAAGACTCCAAGCCGTCTTATGCCTGTAGATACTGCGCCTTTCTATGCCGATCAGTTCACAACAGCCATCATGCTGGTATGTATCGGCGGACTTGAGTCAGATGAGAACTGCCATACATTTTTAGAACTCACTGATGAGCAGGGCCGAAAGGTTTGCGGTGACATCATAAAGGGACTTTACGTCGCAGGAAATATGCAGGGCGGAAGATTCGGAATGGAATATCCCATCGGACTTAAAGGCGTGAGTCACTCCATGGCGATGTACTATGGTAAGGTTGCCGGAGAAAATGCCGCGAAAGAGATCTGATGTGATTGAAATTTAGTACGATTTCGATTTTATAGAAAAGCCATATATAGTACTGGTATGGTTGAAAAGCACGAGATGGACATATATCCACTCGTGCTTTTTTTGTTGAGCTTTTCTATAACTGCCTTTTTCAAGTGTTTCCTCAGGCAAATTTTATAAAGAATCCGGATTTACTTAACGCCGGTCTCAAAGACATATATACAACTACAGAAACCACCAGTGATACGACAGCGTTTATAGTTGTAGATACAAAGTTAATCGTTAATGAAAGGTCAGCGGCCGGTTTTCCGAGGATCAGTATCTTGTACCAGTAACCGATGATCGGATCAGCAAAAATATTGAATAAAAGTCCGGCAGCGGCGCCTGCGATCGCAAAATGAAGTACATGCTTATGGTCGGTACTTTGTGTTATCTTTCCGATATTGTGTGCTACAAATCCTGTGATGAGACCGATAATCAGCTTGCAGATAAGAGTCTTTGGTACAAGCGGTGCGTAGACGGGATCAAAGAAATCACCGATGCTCATACCTATTGCTCCCGCAAGACCGCCCAAAGGGCCACCGATGATAAGGGATGCAAGAACAACTACTGCATTGCCAAGATGTATGGATGTCATATCTCCTCCAACAGGAATCTTGATCTGCAGAAATGTGAATACTACATAGGATAATGCTGCAAAAAGAGCTGCAAGTGATAGTTTGTAAGTGTTTGTCTGATTCATAATTTCTTTCCTCCCCAACTAGTTTTTAATGTTTTGTTGTAATGGATTATAGAGAATATCTGAATACATTGAAATTACCAATTTGAAAATTAATTATAATACCAGATTATCAACATATGTTTATACACTGTTGAACCAAGGCATATTGTATTTGGTTATATTATCCCGGATAATCGAACACAATCCGATAAGAATTTATAAGAATCAATAATAATGTCGAAATGAATCTATATACTCTATGGATATAAAGGCCTGTTATGAGCTTTATGAAGAGGAAGAGGAGAAGGTATGGTTGAATTAACAAACAAAAGAATTGATGAAATGCTACACGAAGAAACTGTAAAAAAGGAAGACACGGACGCTATCCTTCGCAGTATTTATACCAGATATATGCGTCTCTATGAAAAATACTTTTCAGATATAGATGCTCTTAATGATGAAAAGATTGATGAATTTAAAAGATATCATGAGGAAACTTTAAGTCTGATAAAGTACTATTATATGGATATCCCTAATGATATCTGTTCAGAAATAGAAGAGTTCGAAGAAAAATACAGTGATCTTCTGCTGGGATCAGAATGGCATGAATACCTTTTACGAAACTATAAAGAATTCAAAGATGACAACCTTGAAAGTAATAAAGATGAAGAATACTATAAGAAAAAGTTCAAAAAACAGGTTTTGAAAGATTTTTATGAAGCAATGGATTATGTTTTCAGAGACGGTTTCGGTACAGGCAGTAAGACCACTGAAAGTGCAATAAGTACATTGACAGGACTGATTTTGGGAAAAAATGATTAAAGTCTTAATTAAGAGTGTCTCCGGTCAGGAACAATTACATATGGCTTTGTACATATGTATCGTAGCTGTATAATACAAGAATAAACTATTTATATAATAAGTGAGTGTCAAAAATATTTGCCACTCACTTATTGGCGTTAACAAACAATATTAAGGAGCCTAAAATGAGCCTGGGTTTTGTCTTTGGTGCCAGTGGTGCCGGTAAAACAGAATACATATTGAAATACTTTCTGGAAGGAGCCGGAGAGAATCTGAAGAAAAACTGGTTTCTCATAGTTCCCGAGCAGGATACCCTTGCCATGCAGAAAAGGATCACCGGACATATCTCAAACAGAGGCGGCGGTATCCTGAATATTGATGTCCTTAGTTTCAACCGCCTTGCCTATCGTGTTTTTGAGGAGCTTAACATTTCCCTCAGTGATATGACCATCATAGATGATATGGGCAAGGTTATGATCATAAGAGCAGTGGCAGAGCAGGTTAAGAGTAAGCTTAAACTATATCAGAGAGAACTGAACAAAACAGGGTTTCTTGATGAACTCAAGTCTCAGATATCCGAGTTTTATCAGTATCGCATCACACCGGATATGATCGATCTTGCGGCAGAGCATGCAGATTCCGGCTACACCAGAAACAAGCTGCATGATATCGCACTCATATATCAGGAATTCAGGGATTATATGGAGCGGCATGGCTATATCACTCAGGAAGAACTGTTGGATAAACTCTACAGAAATATGCCAGACTCAAAGCTTCTCAGTGACGCAGTAGTGGCTTTTGACGATTTTACCGGATTTACACCGGTTCAGCTTGATATCCTTGAAGAGATACTCCCAACAGCAAAGGAGACTCTTATAACCTGTGATGTCAGCATAGATGCAAAGGATTCTATCTATGACAGCAGAGGCCCGGAGGATTTATTTTACCTGAGCCGACAGACCATAAAGAAGCTCACCGAAATGGCGGGCAGACTGGATGTGCCCGTAATGCCTGCCATTGATGTAAATGTCTACGATTCCAGAACCGGAGAACCTCGTGACAATTCACGACCGGTTCAGCGTTTTGATACACCTCACGGGCATGCTCTCGATGTTATAGAGCGAAGGATCTACAGATATGGATTGGATAATGCTGAAAAAACTCCTGCCGGTGATGCTCTGTCAATCTGGGAGGCTGCTGACCTTAGACAGGAGACAGAAGCAATAGCATGTGAGATCGAAGGGCTTGTACGTTCCGGAAAGCTGAGATATCAGGACATAGGCATTATCCTTACAGATCCGGAGAGCTACAGAGACATCGTCTATAAGGTATTTTCCGAAGCAGGAATACCTTATTTCTTTGATGATCCGGGGAGCCTCAAGGATTCACCTTATGCAGAGATAATATGCTCAGCCCTTATGGTTATAGACCAGAATTTCAGCTTTGATTCAGTCATGCGATATCTGAGAGCCATGCCTAAGGATGATCCGGTGGAAGAACATGAAATCGATGCTATGGATAACTATCTCCGTAAAACCGGCATCCGCGGAGTTAAAAGATATGATGAAACCTGGGTGAACAGGGATGGTGCTGAAAGTGAAATGGAACCTCTCCGCAGGAAGCTTATAGAACCGTTACTCAATCTTAAACGTAAGCTGCAGGGCAAGGAATCTGATGTGATTCATAAGCTTGCCTCACTAAAGGAGTTTGTTGCAGAAATACAGGCTGTAGACAGAGTGATGGAACTTGTGGAGAATTTAAAAGCCCTGGGCGACCAGAACAGAGCCGAGATGATCAGGGAAAGCATCGGAGCTATCGACACGGTACTTGATCAGATGAGCAGCCTGCTGGGAGAAGCTTCTATTTCTCCGGAGGATTTCAAGGATATACTGGACGCAGGACTCAATCAGGCGTCCGTTCGTGTTATACCTGCAACTATAGATCAGGTTGTGATAGGCGACCTCACACGTTCCCGCTTTTCCAATCCACTTGTGTTTTTTGTTGCAGGTCTTAATTCTACCCAGGTGCCCAAGGCTGAAAGCAATCATAAGATCATAACCGACAGAGACAGAAAGCTCTTTGACGGACTCGGTATAGAACTGGCTCCTGACAGAGTAGAAGATGCGCTCATTCAGAGATTCTATATATACAGAGCACTTCTCAATCCATCGGAAAAACTGATCCTGAGCTACCCGATGAAGGGACGTGACGGTAAAGGTCTGAAGCCATCTGCTCTTATCGGTGACATAGTCAATATGTTCTCTGATTTCAAGGTCAAAAAACTGAGAGGACGGAAATCCCGGGTTTACACCATGAAGGAAGCAGAAAGATATATAGCAAGAGAACTGCCTGAAACTATAGATATGCCTGAAACTGAAGGACAAAGCTATCAGGATATGCTTTTCTATCTCAATTATCTGACGAGAGATGAGAGCTTCAGAGAGAGGGTGCTGAAACTTGTTTCTGCAGCATTTACATATTATAAGGATGTGAATCTCAAAGAACAGATAGCCGGTGAATTGTACGGAGATACTATTACCGGATCTATCACGAGACTTGAACGGTACAGCCAGTGTGCCTATGCTCATTTTCTGCAGTACGGACTTAAACTAAGTGAACGTGAAACCTTTGAAGTGCAGATGTTTGATATCGGTAACCTTTATCACTCCGCTATAGAGAAGTGTTTCAGAGAAGCTCAGAAAAAAGAGAAGAAGATCTCAGAACTAAGCAGGGAAGAGCTTAAGGAACTCACCCATAACAGTGTGAGAGAGGTGGCTGAAACCTATAACTACGGTATGCTTCTGGATACTGCCAGAAACCAGTATATGATTCATAAGGCGGAAGATATAACCGGTATGACCATGTGGGCCCTGTCAGAGCAGCTTCGGCATGGTGATTTTCTGGTTGACGGTATGGAGAGAAGCTTTAGCTACACACGCAACAACATGAATCTGAAGGGACGTATAGATCGCGTGGATATCGCAAGAGATGAGGATCATGTTTATGTAAAGATCATTGATTACAAATCAGGCAGAACGGCATTTGACCTTAGTAAAGTCTACAATGGTCTCCAGCTTCAGCTTGTTACCTACATGAGCTATGCGGTCAATGATTATAAGAACCGTTTCGCAGACAAAGACGTAATTCCGGCAGCCATGTTCTACTACAGGATCACTGACCCGGTGCTTGATTACAAAGGGCAGGAAACCTATGCGGAGGCCGATAAGGCATTTCTTAACGAACTAAAGGTAGACGGTCTTGTCAACAAGGAGATAGAGATAGTCAAAAAACTTGATAAGGAGCTGGTCAAGGATTCTGATGTCATTCCTGTAAGCCTCAAAAAAGGAGAGGTTTATTCGAGTAAGAAAAACCTGGCCTCCACAGAAGAGATAGAAGCCCTGGAGGATTATGTTGACAAGCTGATGCAGCGTTTTGCGGAAGAAATAAAGTGTGGAAGGATATCAGTGTCACCTATGGATTTCGGCTCTGACAGAAATGCCTGCAGTTTTTGCCCATATCACAGTGTATGTAAATTTGATAAACGTATAGAGGGTTATAAATACAGAAAACAGATAACCATGAAACCGGAGGAAATCTGGAACAAAATGATGCAGGAGGAATCTCAGGATGATTTGGACGACGGATCAGCAGAAAGTAATTGATCATAAAAAAGGAAATTTGCTGGTGGCTGCGGCAGCGGGCTCCGGTAAAACGGCAGTTCTGGTTCAGCATGTGATTGAAAGAATCATGGATAAGGAGGACCCTCTGTCTCTCGAAGAAATGGTTATCATGACATTTACCGATGCGGCTGCTCAGGAGATGAGAGAACGTATCAAGATGGCCATAGACCAACAGCTTGCCTTAAATCCGGAGAATGCAGGACTGATACGTGAAGCCGGAAACATTCAGAATGCCAATATCTCTACCATACACTCATTCTGTAAAAAATTCATAACGGAGAATTATGCAGTCATTGATCTTGATCCGGGATTTCGAATGGGTGATGAAGGAGAACTGAAGCTTCTGAAAAGCGATATCCTCGCAGACCTTATGGAGGAACATTATGAAGAAGGGGATCAGGATTTCCTGTACTTCGTTGACAGCTTTGCAACAGGTAAAAGTGATTCAGGTATAGAAGATATCATCCTCAGGTTACATGAGTATGCGGAGGCACATCCATGGCCGGAGGAGTATCTTAAGGCCTGTAATGCAGATTCTGCTGAAAAAACAGGAACCGAAAGATGGAGGGGATACTATCTTAATCAGTTAAAGAGCAGAATATCTGACGATATCGATGCCATGGATTATGCCCTGTCCCTATGCAGCGAGCCGGATGGTCCGGAGGCATACATCGATGAACTCAGCTCTGAACTGGCCGGAATCGAACGTGCATATGAAGCATCTGATCTTACGGAACTAATGAATTCTGTACAGAATATAAGGTTTGAGCGTCTGAAGCCATCCAAGTCAACACTTAAAGATACAATAAAAGTTCTGAGAGATGCAGCAAAGTCTGATATCAATGATATCAAGGAAGAACTGATCCTGCCGGATCCTGAAACCGAAGCTGCTATGCAGGAGGGGATACAGAACAATGTGCGTGTTCTTGTAGAGCTTACAAGTGAATTTATGTCAAGGTTTCAGGAGGAAAAGGCCAGACGACATGTCTTGGATTTTGGTGATCTTGAGCACAAAGCGCTTGAGATACTTTACACTGCTGACGAGACCGGGCAGAGACATTTCTCTGATATAGCCGATGACTATGCAAGATTGTACAGGGAGATTCTTGTAGACGAATATCAGGACTCAAACTATGTACAGGAGGAACTCATCAATGCACTTTCGGCCGAGAGATTTGGCAGACCCGATGTGTTTCAGGTGGGGGATGTAAAACAGTCCATCTATAGCTTCAGACAGGCAAGACCGGATCTTTTCCTTGGCAAGTATAATGATACCAATTATCCGACTATTATCCTCAGTCAGAACTTCCGAAGCCGTAATGAAGTTATAAGCGCCGCCAATGATGTATTTAAGAGAATCATGCGTGCGCCGGTCGGAGGCATTGACTATACAGATAAAGCTGCTCTTCACTACGGTTTCCCGGGTGCTGAGTACTCTCACTATATGAAGAAGCAGTATGAAACTGAACTTCTGGTTATGCAGACTGATACTAAGCTTCTGGAAGGAGATTATGATAAAGATATCGAGAGTAAGGAAGCTGCAGAGGCACATTTGATTGCTCATCGTATAGAGGAGCTGCGCCGCGAACAGAATGTGCGTTACAGAGACATCGTCATCCTCACAAGATCCCCGGGCTCATGGGCAGATGTAATCGTGGAGGTTCTGGGAGAAGAAGGGATTCCGGCATACTGTACAAGTAATGATGGCTATTTTGACGCTGTGGAGGTAGAGACGGTTCTGTCCATGCTGAATGTAATCGACAATCCGGAACAGGACATACCACTTGCCGCAGTTATGCATTCAGCCATATATGATTTCAGCGATGAGGAGATGGCTGAGATAGTGGCGGCGAGGGGCACTCTGAGACCGATATACCCGGATGATACGGAGGTTGTTATCCCTGATAAGGAAATGTCGGAGATGGATGCCGATCTTTACGGTATCTATAAAATATTTGATGAAAGCCGGGTAGGAACCTATGAACCCCTCGGTGATGCATTGGCTGAAAAGCTTCTTTTGTTCTATAAGGATATAGAGAGATACAGACAGATGTCACACTATCTTTCTATACATGAGCTTTTGTACAGGATCTATGACGAAACAGGTTACTATAATTATGCTTCAGCTATGCCATCCGGCAACCGCCGCAAGGCCAATCTGGATGCACTTATAGATATGGCATTGGCCTTTGAACATACTTCCTATAAGGGGCTTTTTGACTATATAAGATACATAGAAAAGCTGAAGAAGTATGACGATGATCAGGGTGAGTCTTCAATTTACTCCGACCAGGATGATCTGGTTCGTGTTATGTCCATTCATAAGTCCAAGGGGCTGCAGTTCCCGGTAGTATTTTTATCGGGACTTGGCAAGAAATTCAATAAGATGGATCTCTATAACAAGGTGCTGGTGGATTCCGAATATGGAATCGGCTGTGATTATGTGGATCTCAACAAAAAAGTAAAGGTGCCGTCATTGAAGCGGATCGCCATCAAGGACAAGCTGGAAACTGAGCAGCTTGGAGAGGAACTGAGAGTTTTATATGTAGGCATGACGAGAGCAGTAGACAAGCTGATTCTGACAGGAACGGTTGGCGATATGTCAAAGCTTCTTGATAAGTATAAGGATGCCGGTACTGAGCTCAGCACAACAACGATCAAAAATGCCTCCAATTATCTTGAGTGGATCGTTATGGCAGAAGGAGCTGAAAAACTGGACAAGGACAGAAATAACAGAGGAGAGTATGATCCAATCTCTCTTAAAACTTTTGTTTTGTCAGATCTTAACAGCTTTAAGATTGAGAAGAAAAACAGTATGTCCCTACAGGAGCAGGCCCTGATACAGCAGATCAGTCAGGTTAATGCCTTTTCGGATAGTTATAAAGCTCAGGCGCAAAGCTTTTCGTTTGAGTACCCTTATCTTGCAGCCACAAAGCTGTATCCTAAACATTCAGTTTCTGAAATAAAGGAGATGGATATAGAGAAATTTGAGGCAGATAAACGTTCACAGGGAGTTGAACATTGGATCATAACCCCGGATCACACAGACACTGATGTTAATGATACTACTGTGTCGAATCGGCAATATGCTGAGAAAACCGGTTCTGAAGTAGGTAATGCTTATCACCATGCTTTTGAAAAATACGATTACAGTGTTGATCCTTCAAATTTCATGGAACAATTAAAAAGTAAGCTTCCTGCAAAAGAGTTTGAACTTATCAAGGAGTCAAGATTCAAGACATTCCTTGATACTGCGCTTGCTGAGAGATTCCGTAAAGCGCAGATACGCAATGAACTTTTCAGAGAGCAGCACTTTATGATACGACTGCCTCACAAGGAACTGTTTGGCGGAGATATTGATGAATATGTACTGCTTCAGGGTATCATAGACGCCTTTTTTATTGAGGATGGAGAAATCGTGCTGGTTGATTATAAAACAGACCACGTAAGAACAGAGGAAACTCTGGTTGGAAGATACAAAACCCAGCTGGAGCTTTATGCTCAGGCACTTACTGCAATCACCGGTAAGAAAGTGAAAGAGAAGCTTATCTACTCAGTGATACTGGGAAAAAGCATAGGTATTTAATGTGCATATTGGGTTTAGGTTAATTTACATCAGGTTCTCAGAAATACAGTAAACAAAAAGAGCGGTGGATACTCTTTTAAGAGTAATGTACCGCTCCTTTTTATATCAATCTTCCTGTTCAGGCTCATCATTTCTTGCAATAATTATCTCATCAGCATATGGAAGAGTCTCAATCCACTCACAGAAAGTATGCCACTCCTGAAGCTTATGATTACGACGGGCAAAGTAAATATTGATGAGGGTTTCATAGTTGAGAGTAACTGTCCTCATCTGATTGTAGGACTCAGGAATCATCTCAATGAGATCATACCAGTCTTCCTTGTTCTTGCCATTCTCCATATAACGCTGACGGATCTTCTCGATTTCAGCGATGTAATCCTTCATGATCTTCTCAGCATCCGGTGTAAGATGATCATGAGAAAAATCATCAAACTCGATAGGCTTGCTGTGTATCTTATGCATAGTAGATGTAGAGTTTGCAACAGTAGCGATCTTATAGGTATCGTACTCCTTCCACCAGTAGATAGGTGCAGTTATATCACAGCTTACAAAAATCATTCGTACGTACTTACGATGATCAGAACCGGCTACACGTAAACGCTTTGCAAGTGAAAGGTCATTAGGACCTAAAACATAGTTTCCTTTTTCATCATATGAACTATCAGAACGAGCCCATGAGTTAAGTGGATTACGGGCACCTCTCATAGCATTTTCGATATTCATAACTGATGTTCTTTCAATCTTTATCATTTAGATCATACCTCCAGTAAAGTCATGCCATACATAGCCGGATGGCTCATTAAGTTAATCAAAGAACCGATATCAACCTTGACATCTATGTCATTTCGCAGCGTTTCAATACGCAATCATTATTGTATCAAAAATAAACAAAAAAGCATCAAGATTTATGATCTTATCATTATGAGAATATCAGTGCCTGCCGATACAAAATCAGTAAGCAAGAGTGAAATTTCCGATGTAGTGCAGCAGAACTCGGCAACATCAGAAGAGAGCAGTGCATCATGCCAGGAACTCAACGGACAGGCTGCTACTCTCAGAAAGATGGTAAATGATATAACATATTGATTTAACTCTATACATAGTTGTAACAGGATTGACTATACAAATGCGCATTATATACAAATTATAGTAACCACATGTTCTGTAAAAATATAAAAACAGATCGTCATAGGTAATAATGCCAATAATAGAATCAATTTGGTTCTGTCAATGATAATATTTACCAAATTTCATTGATTAAAATCTATGTGTAAAAATTGACAATTTGTTGTCAATATAATCTGGCAGTGCTATAATTTCTAAGAACGTTAAAAATATAACAAGCCACAGGATTGCGTCTATGTGGTTTCAATACTAAGTTTACAATTCAAAAAGGAGATAGCATTATGGCAAGATTTTGTTTACCTAGAGATCTGTATCATGGCAAGGGTTCACTTGCTGAGCTCAAGAATTTCAAAGGAAAGAGAGCTATGATCTGCGTTGGCGGCGGATCCATGAAGAAGTTCGGATTCCTTCAGAGAGCAGAAGATTATCTCAAGGAAGCAGGTTTCGAGGTTGAGATATTTGAGGGCATTGAGTCAGATCCTTCAGTTGAGACGGTTATGAGAGGTGCTGAGGCTATGGCCAAGTTCCAGCCTGACTGGATTGTAGCTATAGGCGGTGGATCACCTATCGATGCTGCCAAGGCTATGTGGATCAAGTATGAGTATCCAGATTGCACATTTGAGGATATGTGCAAGGTATTCGGTATCCCTGAGCTTCGTCACAAGGCTCATTTCTGTGC
>AUXO013805752.1_pt1 | contig 11135 bp, 8 predicted proteins | sample 768731 | NCBI WGS metagenome assembly AUXO01 (sample SAMN02715735, study PRJNA202380) | gut metagenome | biome: sheep rumen | host: Ovis aries | place: New Zealand: Palmerston North | reverse complement strand
CCGTTCGACTTGCATGTATTAGGCATGCCGCCAGCGTTCATCCTGAGCCAGGATCAAACTCTCCATTTGATTTTAGCTCAGATGTCTCTCTGACATCGTTTTTCCTTTTTGAAATTGACGTGTTTCTTGGTTAATTTCTATCCAGTTTTCAAAGACCGTGCCCCCAGGCTCTCCCTGAGCGCTCACTTATATTATCAAATATTCGTATCTCAGTCAAGGACTTTTTTAGATTTTTTTTACTTTTTTTTGTTTGGAAAGTGATAATGCTTCAATCTGGTAATATCATTTCATTAGGAGAGCTCGGCTTATCAATTATAATAAGATCAAATTTTTTTAAAAAAAGAATGAAAATTTAATATACCCATTAAAGCTATTCCCTGTCTGTACAGCTTGCTCCCTGTGAAATATCTTCTATAAAAAGAAAAAGCCGACTTCCTAATTCCAAAAAACAGTCCACCTCTTTATTGATCTCTCTTCATAAGAATTCCTCTATCCGTTTTGTTCATATCGTTTTTTATACACTCAATTCTATGGTATAATCGTACCATGAATAAAATATTAGTATCACAATGTCAGGCTATTTGTGAGTCTGATCTGCCAGCCATTTCAAATATTTCAAACATTCTTGCAATTCTATTTCATGAATATAAGGATGTCAATTGGGCTGGTCTTTATTTCTATGACCCAAAAAACAATCGATGCGTATTAGGTCCATTCCAAGGCAATGTCGCATGTACAAGAATTCCATATGGTAAAGGAGTTGTCGGAACTTGTGCAGAAAAAAAAGAAACGATCCTTGTAGAAGATGTTCACCAATTTGCCGGTCACATAGCCTGTGACAGTGCCAGCAATTCAGAACTTGTCGTTCCATTAATAAAAGATGGCATCCTTTATGCCATCCTAGATTTAGATTCCGTTGTAACCGGTTATTTCAATGAGGATATAAAAGAAACAGTTGAAGAAGTTTCTGCGCTTTTATCCGATTTAGTATCCACCCATAAACAATGGATATAACCTTGATTCCATTTATAGTTTTTTTCATGACAGGATGCCAGCATCCTGTTTTTTGTATCATCATCTATACGAATATTTAAATAAGAACGGAATATAGAGGATTTAACACGACGTACTTTTGCTCTTTCTACATATACCAATCCTTCTTTTTTCTCCTGGGCAAGGGCTGGCAGCAGCACGCTATCTGTCTTATCATAGCCAATCAATAAATTCACCGATTCTCTGTGACGCATCGGCCATAACGCATAAGAAAAAGAAAACGGGTAGTCGGCATTATTTTCCAGCCAGGCACTTCGATAAGACCCCCAGTACGCAAAGCTGTAGACCGGGTGTTTGCTGCGAACGACATCTTCATTTCGTAAAAACTGCAGTCCAAAAGGATCACATCCAGTCAGACCATCTTTAAAACCCAGCATATTTTCCCGCATTTCAACCCAGTTTTCGTATTCCACGCGAGTACACGAGGGATCTAGAGTAGATAAATCAAAGGTAGGAACTACAATACTTCCCTTTAAAGTCACAGTTTCCATCAAAGCCTCAATAATTGCTTGTCCGCCACCCAATACTGTGGCTGTGACAACAGGATTGACCTGCAAACATACACTCATTCCCTGATCAATTCCCATATTGTCAAATATATCTTTCCAATCTTGTTTTGTTGTCAAATGATCCATAGTTGTATTCTATCACAAAAAAGAAGATGATGTTCTGCAACATGCATCTTCTTATTCTCCTATTTTCTCAACTCAGCCCCCACTTGTTTTTCAAGTGCTTCCATGATTTGTTCCATTACTTCGTTGACCTGCTGGTCTTTCAACGTCTGTACATCAGACTGGAACAAAATGGAAACGGTGATTGATTTTACTGTCGGCGGTAACGGAGCCTTCTGGTACACATCCGTTACTTCAATATCACGTATGATCATTTCTTTTCCTAGTTTTCCCTGTTTTCGAATTACATTAACGATCTGGTCAGCCTGTATATTCCGGTTGACAACCAAAGCAATGTCTCTTGTCACGGACTGGTATTTGGAAATCTTTGTGTATTTGATCTTGGATTTTTTAACTTCCAGCAGTTTTGTCAGATCCATTTCACAGAGTATGGTTCCTTCTACATCGTTATCCTTTCCATATTTTGGATGGATCTGTCCGAAAATAGCAACCGGATCCTTCCCGATATAAACCACTGCGCTTCGATATGGATGGAAATGATCTGTATCCATGGTATTGTCTTTATAAGTGATCCGTTGTGCAGTAATGCCAATATGATCCAGAAGTTCTTCTACCAGGCCCTTGGCTGTATAAAAATCGGAAGCCACTTCAAAGGAATTCCACCGCGTTGTCTGCAGTTGACCATATAAAGCGAATGCCAGATGACTGCGGGTCGTATCCTTTGTAGAGACATCGGAGATTTCAAATACATTCACATCTTTCTGCGAATGTGCTTTATTGTATGCAACCACATCCAGTAAACTTGGTAAAATGCTTGTGCGGATATAACGCCTTTCCTCACTGATCGGAATAGCTAGTTCTACAGCATCTCCGATGGAAAGAATCGCATTGTCTTTTTTATATGTGCTGACAAGTGTATACGTGATACAATCCTGTAATCCTCTTTGTGTCATCAGGGTTCGAATATAACGCACCATTTGTTGACGGTCATCCAGCTTCCCTTCCGTCATTTCCATTAATGGCAATGTACTAGGCAGGGAATCAAAACCTAACAGACGAATGACCTCTTCACTTAGATCGGCAACGCCTTCCATATCGACACGATGACTTGGGATATGGCATGTGTACATATCCTTTTCATAAGTCGGTTCAAAGTGCAAACGTTCAAACACATCCATAACCTGCTCATGTGTGAAACTGGTGCCTAAACGATTGTTAATATCAGCCAGTGTACAAACAATCTCATGTGGATGGTAATTGGCAGAACCAAATACAACAGTTTCTTCCAGTTCTTTGGCATCAGCGTATTCAATCAATAATTGAACGGCACGATCCAAAGCCTTCTGAGAAGCCAGCGGTTCAATTCCCTTTTGATAGCGAATGCTGGATTCCGTTGCCAGATTCAGACGACGCGCTGTATTCCGTATGGACACATGGTCAAACATGGCACATTCAATGATCAGACCTTTGGTCGTGTCCAGGATCTTGGAATCATCCCCACCCATGATACCGGCAATGCCGATTGGTTTTCCTTGGTTGGTAATGACCAGATCCGACGGCTTCAGCTGATATGTTACACCATCCAAAGCGGTATACTCTTCTTCAAAGCCATCTTTGACTGTAATTTCCTGGTTGACGATCGCATCCTTATCGTAGAAATGCATCGGCTGTCCAGTTTCCAACATGACAATATTAGAAATATCCACGACGTTATTAATGGAATTCATACCGGATGCCCGTAATAATTCCTTCATCCACTTCGGACTTTCCTTGATCGTAATATGACCAACTACTTTTCCCAAAAAAGAAGGACAGCCCTTTGTATCACTATGGATCTGAAGTTTGGTCGGACCTCCCACATTTGCTGCATCTTTGTATTCAGGAAGTTTTACATCTTTATGTAAGATGGCTCCAGCTTCCATTGCCATGTTAAATGCCGCCAGACAATCGTTCCGATTGGGTGTCAGGCCAATGTTCATCACTTCATCATCGTAGCCCAGATATGCTAATACATCGGTCGTTCCGACCGGTGCGTCGGATGGCAATACTTCAATACCGGCTTTCTGTTCTTCTGACAATGTATGTGCTTGGACACCCAATTCTAGTAAAGAACAGATCATCCCGTTGCTTTCTTGTCCACGGATCATACCGGCCTTAATCTCACCACCTGGTAACTGTGCACCAACTTTGGCAACAATGACTTTTTGGCCGGCTGCCACATTTGGGGCTCCACATACAATATTTAATACTTCATTTCCGACATTCACCGTCGTACAGTGAAGATGATCACTATCAGGATGCATTTCACATGTCAGAACTTCACCGATGACCAGATTGGTTCCTTCGGCTAGACGTTCCACCCCTTCTACTTCAAAGCCAGCCGCTGTAATCTTATCCGCCATTTCTTCAATGGACAGATCTGATACATCCATATATTGAGATAACCATTTTCTTGATATTAACATAGAGATCCTCCTACTCGAAACGCTTGAACGTTTTGTTGAAACGTTTGTCATTCGTATAGAAATGACGAATATCATCAATGCCGTACTTCAACATAGCAATACGTTCAATACCTACACCAAACGCAAATCCGCAGCATGTATCCGGATCATACCCGGCCATACGTAATACGTTTGGATGGACTTCACCGGCTCCCAGAATTTCAATCCAGCCGGTACCTTTACAGGTCGGACAGCCTTTTCCGTTACAAATATGACAACTTACATCTACTTCTACGCTTGGTTCAGTAAAAGGGAAATAGCTTGGGCGGAATCGAATCTGTCGATCCTGACCAAACATTTTTCGAGCCAGAAATTCCAACGTTCCTTTTAGATCAGACAATGGAACACGTTTTCCGACCACGAGACCTTCCATTTGCGTAAACTGATGTGAATGCGTCGCATCGTCATCATCTCTACGATATACTTTTCCCGGGCAAACAACTTTAATCGGAAGATTTGGAGCCTGCTGTTCGAGGACTTCCATTTGAATCGCTGTTGTATGGGTACGTAATAATTCATTTTCATTCACATACAAAGAATCCTGCATATCTCTGGCTGGATGATCCTTTGGAATATTCGCTCTTTCAAAACAATATTCATCGGTAACAATTTCTTTCCCTTCGATTACCTGATAGCCCAAACCTATAAACAGATCCTCCAGTTCCTGCTGAACCAAATTCAGCGGATGGATCGTACCACTTTCCATACGTCGGCCCGGCAGGGTGATATCGATTTTTTCTTTTTCAATCTTCATCTGCATTTCCAGTTGGGCCAGCTCTTCTTTTCTCTCGTCAATATATGCAGAAACCTGCTGTTTCAGCTCATTGACCTTCTTACCAAAAGCCGGTTTTTCCTCTTTGGACAGATTCTTCATATCCTTCATCAATGCCTGTACAGGTCCCTTTTTTCCAAGGTAGAATACGCGCAGGTCATTCAGATCGGATAAATTGGAAGCACAACCGATTTTTTCCAAGGCTTCCTTGTGCAGTTCTTCAAATTTTCCCATGTTTTTCTCCTTTGATAAAAATAAAAAAGACGCTGTAGGAACGAATGTCTTCGCGGTACCATCCTACTTCGTCTTTCACGCACTTAATTACCCATGATAACCGTCTGATACGGAGGAGGTTTAAACTCCTGCTCCAAGGTGAATTCATTGTCTGCTCTTGTCAGATCCTTTCAGCCGGTGGAATCTGTTCTCTTGTCCAAGGTGGAAACAATTACTATGTCTTGTCAACGCTTTAACGATTGTAATTATACATAATTTTAAAAAAGGATTCAACCATGATAGAATATTCCTATGAAAAGAATTGAATCCACGCAAAACAAAACAATCAAAGAACTAGCTAAGCTGCATACCAAGAAAGAAAGAGATAAAACCGGTCAGTTCATAGTAGAGGGGGATCATCTCATCCAGGAAGCGTTGCAGGCTCAATGTCTAAAGCAGTTGTTTATTCTGGAAGGTATGAAAAATCCCTTTTCCTTTGAAGCCATACAGTGCACACAACCGGTCATCAATAAACTATCAAGCCAAGTATCAGATGCAAAAATGATTGGAATCTGTACACGCCCTGAAAGGGCGGAGCGAAAGATCGATACCGCTCTGTTTCTGGATGATATCCAGGATCCTGGAAATATAGGAACCATCTTTCGTTGTGCCGTAGCCTTTGGAATCGACCATATCTTTTTATCCGAGCATTGTGCAGATATCCTTAATCCCAAATCCATCCAAGCTTCCAAGGGAGCATTATTTCATATGAACTATTCTTATGGTTCTTTGCACCAGGCGATCAAACAAGAACATAACAAGGGTATGAAAATTTTTGCGGCTATGCTGCATACGGATTCGATTGCACTTCAGGATGTGCAAAAAGTGGAGCATTATGGAGTTATCCTAGGCAATGAAGGTCAAGGAATCCATCCTGAGATCATGGTTCTGGCTGATCAATGTGTCGAGATTGAGATGGACAACTTTGAAAGCCTCAATGTTGCCACTGCGGCAGCGATTCTTCTATATACGATAAAGCATAAAAAAAGAATCCAGTAGGATTCTTTTTTAATACGGTTCTTTTCTGTCGGTGCGATTCAGCAGATAATCTACACTTGTATGATAAAACTCAGCGAGTTTCACAAGTTGTTCGATCGGAATCGCACGATCATCATTTTCGTAACGTGAATACGTTCGCTGCGTTACATTTAAAATTTTTGCAATTTCCGCTTGAGTAAGATCATTGTCTTCTCTCAAATCTCTTATTCTTTTTAATTTCATAATTACCATTCCTAAATTGATTATATCTTGCAGAGAATCGTTTTTTCATAAAAAAGTTCAATATGGTCTAAATTTACATTGGTTTTTATTCGATTCAACAATCCTAACATTTTTATGACATAACACTTGTTATTTTCATTGTATAATTTTTTTTGTGTTTGTCCAACAGAATAAAAAAACTGAAGGTTTCCCTTCAGCTATATAATCTCATGAATGTAGATATTATTTACACGGTCCGGACCAACAGAAACCATGGAGATCCGAACACCCACAAACTCTTCAATAAATTGTAAATACTCTTTGCAGGCTTTCGGCAGTTCTTCATATGTCTTCATCTTGGAAATATCTTCCGTCCATCCAGCAAATTCTTTATATACTGGTTTAGCCAAGGCTACCATATTCTGATCACTAGGAATATAATCCAGAATGGTTCCGTTGATATCATAGCCCACACAGACCTTGATCGTATCCAGGCCCGTCAGAACATCAATCTTTGTAATGACGATATCCGTCAGGCCATTGATCATATTGGCATGTTTAATGACAAGCAGATCCAGCCAGCCACAACGTCTTGGACGGCCGGTTGTAGCCCCATATTCAAATCCTTGTTCCCGGATCCAGTCTCCCTGGCTGTCGAGCAGCTCTGTAACAAACGGCCCTTCCCCAACACGGGTCGAATATGCTTTGACAACACCTACAATGGTCTTTAACCTGCTTGGAGCAATGCCGGCTCCGACAGTTACCCCTGCACTGGTCGGTGAAGAAGAAGTAACGTACGGATATGTACCATAGTTGATATCCAACATAGCAGCCTGAGCTCCTTCAAATAAGACAGTTTTATTTTCATCCATCGCCTGATTGACAATATGTGTCGTTTCCTGGATCATCGGAACGATCCGATCATGGATTGCCGCAAACTCTTCCACCATTTCATCATAATCCATCGGTTGTGCACCATAGACGCCGGTAAACAGTTTATTTTTAAAAGTAAGGCATTCTTTTAAACGCTTTTTAAAGTTTTCAAAATCTATAAATTCATGATAACGAATTCCCGTACGCGCATATTTATCTGCATAACAAGGGCCAATGCCTCGTTTTGTCGTACCGATCTTGTTATCCTTGGCTTTTTCTTCCAGTTCATCCTGATAACAATGATACGGCATCAACATCTGCGCCCGATCACTGATGATGATATGTTTTGTCGATAAACCACCAGCCTGTAAAGTTTCCATTTCCTTTAACAGTACAAATGGGTTACATACGACACCAGGACCGATCACACACGTAGCTTCCTCATGTAATACACCGCTAGGAAGCAGGTGCAACACATGCTTTTTTCCATCTACAATGACAGTATGACCTGCATTGTCTCCACCTTGGAAACGAACGATCATATCCGCCTTTTCTGCTAATACATCGACGATTTTTCCTTTACCCTCATCGCCCCATTGGGTTCCCACTACTACTTGACTAGGCATGAGAGACCTCCTTTTTATAACCAAGAAAAATTATAAAGCATCTTGAAAGTAAGTCAATAATATTCATTCATTTTATCCTATTCGCCGAATCTTTCAATGAATTCATCTTCGGAAAGGATCGGAATACCCAGCTGCTGAGCTTTTTTGTTCTTAGATGAAGCAGACTGTACATCGTTATTGATCAAATAACTGGTCGATCTGGAAACCGACCCGGTTACCTTGCCTCCCATGGATTCAATATACGCCTTTAGTTCTTTTCGGTTCTTATAGTGATGCACATCACCGGTCACCACAAAGGTAAGCCCTTCGCATTGATGGCCTGCTTCCACCTGTTCTGTTCTTTCAATGATGACTTCCTTCTTTATTTCTTCCAATATTTTGATATTCTTCGGATCTTTGCACCAGCGAACAAAAGCAGCACTTTTTTCCGGACCAATGCCATCAATGGTCGCAAAGACATCGTCACAGACAGCATGGATTGCGCTATCCACCAACGCATCCAGATCATAGGCTGCCAACAGTCGTTTGGCCACGTCCTGTCCGACCAAAGGAATCGTCAACGCAAAAAGCAGTTTCTGATCTTTCACTGTTCGAGCTTTCGTGATCGCATTGACAATATTTTGTGCTGATTTCAATCCAAACCCGTCCAGCTCCTTGATTTCATCGAAATGATCGACCAAACGATAAATATCTGCAAATTCTTTGATCCATCCCTCATTAATAAAACGAGAGAGGATCTTTTCCGAGATGCCATCAATATCCATACCGGCTTTCGATACAAAGCGGGCATATTTCTTTAACTGCTTGGCACTGCAGTCCGGATTGGTACATTTTAAAGTCTTGGTTCCGGAGACATCGGATATATGGATCTCTGTAGCCTGTCCACATAAAGGACATACCGATGGAATGTCTAGAACCCCGACGGTTTTTTCAACTTTGATTACCTTGGGAATGATCTTATTGGCTTTGATCACAGAAATGATCGTCCCTTTCGCTCCGATTCCCAGACGTTCACATTCGCTAATGTTACAAAGTGAAGCCCTTTTTACGGTGGTTCCTTCTAATTCCACCGGATCAAAGACCGCTACTGGTGTAATGGTAGAAGCAGCACAGGACCATTCGATATGGTCTAATACCGATTCTGTCGATTCATCCTGCCATTTAAACGCATACCCGGCCCGGGTTGCATGGTGGCCAGTGATACTGCCAGTTGAAGCATACACAGTATCGTCATACGTAATAACCAGGCCATCTACCGGATACGGATGGATTCCATTCGTCACTTTTCTGGTCCATTGATCGATTGATGCATTGACTGTCACGAGATCGGGATGTTCCAAGTATTCTCTTTCCACAACCGTAAATCCCTGTTGCTCCAAAAATTCCATGCGTTGGCCCCACGAGGTCATCTCGGTATCTCTATGAACCAAGGTAAAAGGAATCCAGTGGATTTTTCGTTTCTTTAATTCATCTACATCCTTTAATGCCAAAGAACCCGAAGCCAGATTTCTCGGATTGGCATAATCTTCTCCGGACTCCATCACAAAGGTTTCAAAATCTTCATAAGATATAACGGCCTCCCCTCGTATCACCAGATGTTCACGACATGCGATCTTTTGTGGTATCCCATAGATCCCCGACGATAAATGGGTAATGTTGGTTCCGCGATGCCCATCTCCACGGGTAACGACCTTGGATAGTCTTCCCTTGTCATACGTCACAACCAAGGTCAGTCCATCCAGTTTCCAGCTGACCCAGATTGGTTTACCGTCAGCCCATTTTACCAGCTCTTCTGGTAATTTGGTCTTAGCCAGTGATAAAGCCTGGAATTCATGTTCTTCTTTTTGGCCCCGGATTTGATCGGCAGAAACCGTATGGGTCGGGCTGCCTTCCAATACTTCGCCGGTCTGTTCTTCCAGTCGTTTTAATTCATCAAATAATGCATCCCACTCATAATCCGTCATGATTTCGGCTTGTCCGTTATAATAAGCATCTGAAGCCGCCTTTAACTGATCAATGATTTTCTGCATCAAAACTCTTTCGTCCATCCTTCATTCTCCTAAAAACTATGCGTTTATTTTATCATATTTTATGCGCTCAGTATTCCCAATGGTGATGACTTCCCTGATCATCTTTATCAATGATCAGTTTGGTATCCACCTGTGCTTTCAATTCATTTACATGCGATATGATCCCAATCAAGCGATTCTCATCGGTCAATTCATTTAAAATAGATACCGCTTCATTGCGAACATCATCGCTTAAAGATCCAAATCCCTCATCAATAAACATCGTATCAATACGCACGCTGCCATTATTTAACTGAATGAGATCTGCCATCCCCAGCGCCATCGATAAAGCCGCCATAAAGGCTTCTCCCCCGGACAAGCTTCTGGCATCCCGCTCTTCATTGGTCACCAGATGAACTACATTCAGATCCAGCCCCACACTGCCACGGTTTCCAAGATCTTCGATGTCCACACACTTCAAAATAAACTGGTTATGCGATAAACGGATCAGACGTTCGTTGGCTTTGGCTAACATCTGCTTAAAATATTTACGTAAAATAAATGTTTTAAAATCCAGATGCTGGCTCGGCGTCTTCCCGCAGATCACCACATAGATGTCACGGATATCTTCGTATTTCTGATGCAGAAGATCATACTGCTCATACAAAGTATGGCACCGTTCATATGCCTTCCGATTGGTTTGCATCATACCGACTACGATATCTCTTTGTGCCTGCAGTCCCATTTTTTCGGACTGCAGCTTTTGGATGGTTTCCTGTAAGAGTGTTGTATCGGTTCTTTCTTTACCCTTTATTAAATCCAGCAACGTATGATATTGTCCCTGTACACGATTTTTTGTTTCCTGATGCTCTGTAATCTTTTGACGGACTTTTCGGATCACATCCAGTTCCAGTATAGAGTCGGTAAACTCTTTTTCCGATCCAAAGCCCTGTGTTCGCAGTTCTTTGACAAACCTCTTATTTAGATGAACTTGATCTTGTTCCAATGACTGAAGATCCTGCGCCATTGTCTTCCTGGCTGCCAGCCAGCCATTCAACTGATTGTATTCCTTTTCATATGTCTGTTGTGCTTTTTCCAGATTCGTTTTAATGGATTCCAATTGTCTTTGTAAAATCTCTGCTTGTCTTTTAGCCTCTTTCAAAGACGCACATGGCAGCGTTTCCTGGATCGTC
>AUXO011732455.1_pt1 | contig 11135 bp, 7 predicted proteins | sample 768731 | NCBI WGS metagenome assembly AUXO01 (sample SAMN02715735, study PRJNA202380) | gut metagenome | biome: sheep rumen | host: Ovis aries | place: New Zealand: Palmerston North | reverse complement strand
CTGAGATTAATGCTAAGCTTGGTAATATGGCTGCTTCTACAGATACTGGTTTCGTATCAGTTGAAGATAGATTGTCAGCTATTGAAGGCGGTGCAGTTACTCAGAGTGAAGATACAGATGATGCTGAGAAGCCTCTTCTTGTATCTGGTGATGCAAACCACAGCACAGTAGAGTATGTATCAGGTGTTACTGTTAACGCTAATTCTAATACTCTTACAGCTGATGGACTTGTAGCAGATGAAGTTACAGCAACAACAGCTACAGCTACTGAAGTTGTACTTGGTGACGCTACACTTACATTTGATTCTTCAACAGGCGCGCTCGTAATTAATTTTTAATTTAAATTAAGGAGGTAATATAACATGGCTCTTAAGGTTTGGTTACCTTTAAGCGGTGATATTACTACCAATTACGGTTTGGGAGATCCTGTAGTTTCTGCGGATTCTACTGCAGATCCTGCTCCTACTCTTGTATACGGTCATGGAATTCTTGGCGGTAAGAGTTTGGGTCTGGGATCTTCCGGTGCTGCCGTTGTTCTTGATATTAAGCAGGAATATACGACAGCTCCTTCAAAATTCACAATATCTTTCTGGGTTAAAGAAGGAACTAATTCAGCAGGTGCTGAACTGTTTACAGTACAGCATGGAAATACTGTTTCATTTAGTTGCGTTAAGACTGCAGATGGATATGAGGTTCAGGGTCTTGCGAGTGGCACTCTGTTTACATTAGCTAATGGATGGAACCATGTTGCTATTACAGCCGATGGTACAACTGTTAAATCTTATGTAAATGGAGTTCTGAGCGAATCTAAATCTCAGACTGGTAGTATTGTTGTTGCTAGTAATAAATTTGATATTATATTTGGTGGTAAAAATACAGGTGATCCAGTTAATAGCTGGAGTGGTTACCTTGATAGTGTTAAGTTCTATGATTCCGTATTATCATTATTTGAAGTAGTTGCTGAAGCTAATGCACTTGTACTTCATTATAGTTTCAATGGTAAAGTTTCTCTTGGAACTGGAGTTACACTTCCTGTAGGTGTTACAGCTGCTATGATGGGCTTTGGTGACAAAGAACATGATCTTTCAGGTAATGAATATGACGGAACATTTGGAGAGATTAAACCAGCTTCCTCAACTGATACTGCTATGAATTCTACTTCATACGATTTCACAGGAGCTGGAAACATTACTTCTCCCACAGTAGTTACAACTGAGTTTAATTCAAGATATTCCGTATCTGTATGGGCTAAGGGAACAGGAACAATTGCTACATTTAGTAACGGTGGTTCTGTTACTGGAGCTGGAGCAGATAAGTGGCATAATATTGTAGTACTCAGTAATGGTAAGAAGTATGTTGATGGTGTTGAAGATGGTACTGTAAGTGGTCTTATTGGTACTGGAAATTGCACAATCACAATCGGCGGATCTTTCACAGGTAAGCTTTCCGATTTCAGAATCTATGCAAAGGAATTCTCAGAGGAAGAAATCGTAGCTCTCTTTAAGAGAAGAGCAGCTGTAGATAATACAGGTAAGCTTATTGCATCAGAATTCGTCGTTACAGATGATACTGATACTCCTTCATTTGGTAAGACTGGTATCGTATCAGCTGCAGCTATGGCTAGCTGGTCTGGAACTTATGACGATGTAAAAGATGAATACACAGGTGTTACTGATGTATCTACTTTCTCCGTTCTTCAGGCTTCTAGTGCTATCAACGCTGTAGACGTTATAGAATTTTAATCTAAGAAAGGAGTATACATTATGGCTCAGTTTAAAGAGTTATTGGTATTTGGAACAACCAGAGTCTTAGATACAGTTTATGCTAAAAGATTCGTAGGTCTTGTTGATAAAGCTGAATCTGATAAGAACGGTAAGGATATTACTACATACGTAGCAAACATTACTGGAGATGGAACTTCAGATACAGTTACATTCGTACTTGGCGACGGAACAGAGAAAACCTTTACAACAAAGGATACTCAGGTAACAGTTGCTAATAACTTGGCAACAGATGATGCTACACAGGCTCTTTCAGCAGCTCAGGGTGTTGTTCTTAAATCTGGTCTTGACACAGTTACAAGTGCTATTACTTGGAGTACTTGGGACGCAGCTCCTTCAGGAGGCTGATTACAACCGTAAAAAGTTATATGTATTGGAGAACTGAGGGGATATGAATAATATCCCCTTTTCTCTTAATATTATACGAAAGGGGATAATATTTTCATGGCTCAGTTAAAAGATCTAATTGTCTCCGGTGTAACTAGGTGTATAGGAAAGTTATATGCAACAGAGTTGGTTGGTAAGCTTACTGGAACGGCGGATAGAGCTATCGCAGATAATAATGGTTCTACTATTGATAGTACCTATATTAAAGATTTATCATATTCCAATTTAAGCTTAACTTTGACTTATGGTGATAATAATACTAAGTCAATTGACGTTAAAGGTACTGAGTACTCCTTAGCAACAGATTCAACACTTGGACTTGTTAAATTATATTCTTCTACAGGTGCAAATGTAGACGGTACCATGACACAAGATGCAATTACTAATGCTATAAATGCTGTCTATGTATCACCTACATTTACTGGTACACCGACTGCTCCAACAGTCGATACATCAGATAATTCTACTAAGATTGCTACTACTGCTTATGTAAAGGCTGCAGTGCAGGCTGCAATTGAAGAGATGATAGATACTGGTGGATATGTAGCTACCGCTGGTACTCCGGATGGTGAATCTCTAGTTACAGCAACTGAATTTGAACCGATTACAATAAATATGAAAGTTCCTACTGAATAAGTAGTTTAGCAAATTATAAATATCGAGGAAAGGAGCAATGAAAGATTTATGAAAACGTTTGGCGACTTAGTTGAAATTACACAAGTTGAAAACAATTCTGTGTTTCCGGTAAACGATCCCGAAGACACTCAAACCAATAAAATTAAATTCGCAAATTTAAAGTCACAAATTCTAAATGGACTTGGAACTGCGGCTTATAAGGATACTACAAATTCTTATAGTTCTACAGGTACAGATCCTATTACTGGTACTGGTGTTGCAGCTGCTTTAGCTACTGTAGGAGATAATCTCGGTACAGCTGCATCTAAGGACTATACTGATACATATAGTTCTACAGGATCAGATGTTACAACAGGAAAAGCTGTAGCAGCGGCTTTAGAAACACTTGGAACAGCTGCAACTAAGAATACGACTAATACTTATAATTCAACAGGCACAGATCCTATTACTGGTACTGGTGTTGCAGCAGCTTTAGATACATTAGGTACAGCTGCTAGTAAAAATGCAACTGATACTTACAGCTCAACAGGATCAGATGTTACAACAGGTAAGGCTGTAGCCGCAGCTATTAGTTCTATTGGTCTTGGTACCGCAGCTACTAAAGATTCAACAGATACATATAGTTCTACAGGTGAAGACCTTACTACAGGAAAAGCAGTAGCAGCAGCTCTTGCTACATTAGGCACAGCAGCTGGTAAAAGTACTACTGATTCTTATGATCCTACAGGTACAGATCCTATTACTGGTACTGGTGTTGCAGCAGCTTTAGCTACATTGCCTACTCCAGTACAGTTTAGAGGTAGTTTAGGATCAGATGGTACAATCACAGCTCTTCCTTCAGCTTCAGCATCTAATAATGGTTTTGCTTATAAAGTAATTACTAGCGGAACTTATAATACTATTGATGCTAAAGTAGGCGATATGTTTATTTCTACAGGTTCAACCTGGGTTCTTATTCCTTCAGGTGACGAACCTTCAGGAACAGTTACTAGTGTAGGTATTACTAATGGCTCTGGTATTAGTGTATCTGGTGGTCCTATCACATCAAGTGGTACAATTACAGTTACACATGACAATACAAGTGATCAAGCTTCCGTATCTAATAGTGGAAGAACTTATATTCAGAGTCTTACTCTTGACGATATGGGACATGTAACAGGTATTAGTTCTGCTACTGAAACAGTTACTGATACTTGGAGAGGAATTCAGGATAATCTTACTTCTGATTCTACTACAGATTCCTTGTCAGCAGCTCAGGGTAAAGCACTTAAGACTCTTATAGATGGAAAAGCAGCTAGTGATCATACACATTCTACAACACTTGCTAATGGTGGTACATCTACAATCGATCTTACAGCTAACACATCTTATACTTTAAATGCTGGTGGTACAAGTGTTGTATTTAAGACTCCAGCCGATACAAATACTCATAGACCTATTCAGGTTAATGGTACTGAGGTTCTTGGTAATAATACTACAGCTCTTAATCTTGCTGCTGGTAGTAATATTAGTATTACAAATTCTAGTGGTACTGTTACTATTGCATCTACTGTTTCTGTAACTCCAGCAGCAATGGGATTTGGTTATGCTACATGTAGTACAGCTGCAGCAACAGCTGCTAAAACTGCAAGTATAACTGGATATAATCTTACAACTGGTGGTATTGTTGGTATTAAATTTACATATGCAGTTCCTGCAAATGCTACACTTAATATTACAAGTAAAGGTGCAAAGGCTATTTATTATCAGGGAACAGCTATTAAAGCTGATGTAATTGGTGCTGGGGCTACGGCTACTATGATGTATGATGGAACTAGATATCAGATCATAGGTCTCGATTGCTCAGAGATCGACTGTGGTTCAGATGGTGAAGCTTCAGGTTAATATAGCCAACTCTAATTATATATAAGATTTTAATGAGCCTAACTTATATATAAAATATAACTTACCTTTGCGGAGGGAGGTGTAAATACCCTCCCTCCGTCTATTTTAGTGTAAGAGAAAGGAAGCGTCTTTCTTATGAGTGATTTTGCCAATATCGATTTCGGATTTAAATTTGGTAAGAAACAAGCTATTGAGAATACAAGCTATAGCGAAGGGCATTTTAACATAGCAACCGATACTGGTACACTGTGGGTAGATGTCGATGGTAAGAGAATTACTCTTAGTACCGATGTAATTCAGGGATTAACAGAATTGGAAATTAGAGCTCTTGAGAGTCCTGAGCAATCAAAGTTATACTTCGCTAGTGATACTTTTAATTTACTTAGTTTTGACTATAATACTCTTCAATGGAGAAGATGTTTAGGTGAATCCGTAGCTTATGCAATTAGTGCTGAGAAAGATAATTTAGGTAATGTAATAGATACTACTTATCAGACTAAAGCAGATGCTACTTCAAGTGTAGAAAATTTAACAAATTCTATCAATACCCTTACAGAAATCGTTAATACCATTAATAGATTTAATATACAATTGCTAGCTCCTGGAGAAAGTCTACCAGATACTGGAACTAAATTTGTAATTTATCTCGTTCCTGAAAGCTCATCTACAGATGAGAATAATACATATACAGAATATATCTGGATAGAAACAGTCGAAGATGAGAGTACTGTAGGTCGTTATGAGAGAGTAGGTAGCACCAATATAAATATTAGTAATTATTATACTAAGACAGAAGTAGATGAGAAAGTTTCCGATCTTCAAGATGCTATTTCTGGGGCTACCGGAGATCTGTCAGATAATTATTATACAAAAACTCAGACAGATAATAAATTTTTAACACAGACAGATGCTTCTACTACTTATGCTACTACCGCTAATGCTGTATCAGATATAACTATAGATGGTAATGATATAGTAATTACTAAGGTAGATGGTACTGTAGTTAGACATGCTATAAATTCTATTAGTATAGATCTTGATTATGGTGAAGACACCTCAACATGAGAAAGGAGGTATAAATAAATGGCTTTATTAAGTCCAGAAGAACTAATAGAAAAATTTAGTCACGATATAGAGTCAGATCAAATATATACCTCCGAAACTAGTAATATACATTCTGTATATTCGGCTTTGATTGGTAAATCTGTAGAGAATGCTTATATTTCTAAAGTAGGTGATATTCTCAATATAGCTCAACATAATACTGGAGCAAACTCAGCAGTTCATGCTGAAGAGTATGGTCAGATAGATTTAATAGATTGCTCTGTTAAAACTAATGCATTAGCTGCTGATGCTGTATCCGCTTATAATGAAGGCTATGATACATTATCATCCGTAGATATTCTTGTTGAGGGTAATAATTCTTATGGACTATTATCTAGTGAGAATGCTTCTATTGTAGGATCAGCTGTATCGCTATATACATTAGAAGAAGATTCTCCTGCTTTATATATAAACAAGGGTCTTATGAGTGTTTCAAATTCCTCTATAGGTGCAGCTAATTCTAGTGTAGTAGAAATGATATCTGGAACTAGTCTTAATATTGTTGATACTACTATATGGAATAATAGTACTTCTGACCCAGTATTTAAAGTTACTGGTGAAGAAGGTGTAAATGATATTAATATAGACGGAGCAGAATTTAAACATACTACTCCTCTATTCGATATTAGAAACAGCTCTGGATTTGATACTGTAGATGTATATAATTCTAACTTAGAGAATCCTACAGATGAAGATGTATATTCTAATACTCTTGTAGATGCTAAAGTTAATTTTGTATATTTTAATAATACAGTATCTACCGGTAACTTTATGAAATTAACTAATTCTAGAGTAACTATAGATGCTACTGGATCAGATTTAGGTGGAGATATAGTAGCTACAGATGATATTACTGAAGTATCTATAGAATTAGGAAATAAAAAGAAGTTTACAGGTTCTGTAAATTCTACAGGTGGTTCTGTTAAACTTAATGCTGGAGCTATCTGGTCTCTTACAGGAAATACTGTAGTAAATGAACTAGATATAAACTATACTGCTATTATCCAAAAGAATGGTTACACCCTTATGGTAGATGGTGAAGATTATACTGAAGGTGTAACTATAGGATCAGTAGTACATTATACTACTAAAGCAGAAAAAGTTTATGATAGAGAGATTATAGAGAAAAACTGTATCGTAATTAAGAAGATAACGGATGAGGAAGGTACTAATGTATTTATCCTCTATGACGCAGATGATCATCTTGCTTATAAGGCTATCTACTCAGAATTTAGAGATACAGGTAAGACAGTAGATATTGCTCCGTTGTTGGATGAAATCGAAGCTCTTCTTGTAGATATAGATGAATATTTCTCTAATACTACTATCAGAACCAAAGATGAAAACACCAATGCTATTCTTATAGATGGTACTACTTATAATCTTGATAATATCATTGTAGAGAAATATAATGATGCTGCCGATGAGGAAAGAGGATATAATGGAGAAAATGCTGCTATTAGAATTATTAATAATGGTAGTTTAACTCTTACCAATTCTAGTGTTATCTCTGATGGCTGGATCGCTCAAGGTATTTATGTAGATAATTCTACATTAAATGTAAGTGATACTCGATTCAGTATTCAGGATGAAGATTCTAATGGTATTCATGCAACTAATAATAGTACTGTATCTATTACCGATTGTGAAATTACTACTTTAAATAAGGATAGTGAAGTATTAGAAGTAGCTTTAGGTTCTAACGTTACTACAAGTAATTGTGTTTTTAATGCTAATGGAGAATCTCTTGCCTTAGCAGTATCTAACGGTAATCCAGAAAATAATATTACTACATACACAGATACTGGTAGTACATATAATTCTAATGATACATTTATAGCTCACATATATGCTACTAATAACACAGAAGTTAATGTTTCATTTACGGATTCTCATATTAATACAGACGAATCTGAGACTTCTAGTATTGATACTCTTATTAAGTTTGGCGGTGGTGGAGTACAGAATATTATTAATGCTAGATTTACTGGTGTTACTTTAATTAATCCTCCAAATTCTAAGGCTTACTTTAACGTAGATCCAGTAACTGCTAATATCTATGTAGACAGTACTACCACATTTAGACAATTAAATGAACTTGAAGGTATGCATATTAGAGTAGAATATGGTTCTATTGTAAACTATTATGCTACTGGAGCTACCTTAAGAAATAGATTCTATGTAGACGATATATCTACATTAAATCTTATTATGGATCATGCTACATTTTTAGGATATTTCAATCACGATGAAGAAGTTGGTACTGTAAATGTAGTAATGAGAAATAGTATGTGGACTCTTACAGGAGATGATTATATATTCTCATTAGATATGGATGCTAATAGTGAAATATCTCTTAATGGATATAACTTATATATCAATGGTAGAATATATAATCCTGATACTGAAGTACCAGATGAATACGAGGAAGAACCTTTGGTTACTGGTAGGGTACTTAAAGTTCTTACTTCTGAGGAGTTTAGTGCTATAGATATAGCTGATAGACAGGATAACTATATATACTTCTTATATGATAAACTTAAGATGTATTTCAAGAGTAGTGAATTTATATCTCCATTCGCTATTGTAGAGAAAGTACCAGAAGATGTGCAACAGATAGTACCTGATATGCTATACATCACTTTTGATGGTATTCTCTATATCTACAACGATTATATTCTTAAAGAAGTAGGTAAAGTAGAAGCAGTTGATCCTCTTATGGAGAATCCTGTTCCTGATCCTGAACAGTTAGCTATACTCAAAGCTGCCGGTACTAATTATTTCCAGAATGCTGAGACTAGATATATAGACGTACAGACTAGGACTATTATACTTCCTTATCAGAATGGATCTTATCAAATCTGTGTAAATATCCCGGAGGATATTCAGATAGATCAGAATACAGTAGTATTCTTTAATCCAGAAACTGAACAGTGGGAGATAGATGGATCTAGAAATGTTAGTGATATGGATTTACCAAGATTTAAAGGATTAGTACCTGCAAACTCAGATACTATATATACTTCTTTAATTAATAACGTTCTTAGATCTGATCTTAGAATTTCTTCTAATAAAGGTAATTTAATAGAATTGGTTCCTAATGGTATTTATGTAGACTCTAGTAAATTAGCGACCAAGTCAGAATATGATATTCTTAAAGATATGGTAGTAGAATATGTAGCTATATCTGATAGATATCTCACTGAACTTAGAGATGCTGTATTGAAAGTAGCTGGATCTGTAACACCAGAAGTTATTGATCAGATGATTCATGATAGAATCTTAGCTTATTCTTCTACTATGGATACTATGCTGAATAGGTATCAGGAGATGTATAATAGACTCGCTATACTTGAAAATACAGTAGATGTAGGATATACAGAAGCTATGAATGCTGTTAAACAGGATATAATAGATTATGTCAATGATTCTATTAGTCAAGTTTGGGAATCTATTCCTGATTCTTCAACACCTTCACCTAGTTATTATTCATTAATGACTAGAGCAGCTGCTTTGGAGTATGGTAGGAATAATCTCAGAGAGATGTTCCCAGATATGTCTAACATAGTAGTTACTAATATCTTACCGGCTACTGGAGAAGAAGGAAAAGTATATGCTGTATGGGATTCTTATACTATGGTATATAGATTATATGAATATACTTATGATACAGAATCAGAAACGTATACATATACTTCATATGATCCTGATTCTACTACTGCTCCTCCAGATGATATAGCTAATAGATATAAAGAGGTTAATATTATAGATATTAATTCTGCAAATAATACCGTAATTGACGAAATAGACGCAGAGACGGGTGTAACCTATATCACTGAAACTGGACTTAAATATATATTCACAGGATCGGAATTTATAGCTATTGAAGATTTTCCTCCGGAACCCGAACCTGAACCCGAACCAGAGCCGGAACCTTAAGTAATTGCTTTGGTATAAAAACATTTAAATAATAATTGAATTATTATGAAAGGAGAATTCCGATGGGATATTCAGTAATTAAATTACGTCGTGGTACTTTATACGAGAATTCTGTGAATAATGTTCTCCTTCAAGAGGGAGAAATAATCCTTGAAGCTCCAGATACTGGTGTTGGTACTGGACTAAGTAAGATCAAAATTGGAGACGGTGTAACTCGTTATCGTGATCTCCCATATGCACTTGACGGATCTTCAGCTAATTCTATTATTGGTGGTAATGCTTCTCAGTTTGCAACAATATCAATCAGAACAGATACATCTTCTAACTGGAAATCATTAAATCCTATATTAGCTGAGAATGAGATTGCATATGATTCTAGTTACAACTGGTTTAAATTAGGGGATGGAGTTTCTACATGGAATGAACTAGAGTGGATGTTGGGAAAAGAATTTGACAATGATAAGAACGAAATTGTTGATTTTGGGGACGAAGATGAAGAGCCTCTTACCGGTAATGCTTCTATTCCTTATCGTGCAAGTACTGGTTCTGATTCTTATAGTGATAATATTCTGCCTGATGGGTGGGACGAGAATATAAATAATTAAATATTGGGGAAATATAAAAGGAGATGCTAATTATAGCATCTCCTTATATTTTATTTAAAAATTGTATTCTAGAAGCATCTAATTAGATACGAATAATGACCCTCTAATGTGCTCTCATGCAAAATTTTAAATTTAGTGAACAATCACACATCTTTGTTAAAATAATGCACGAGAATGCGTATTTTTGAAATTATATATTATAAATTAAAAACAGAAACATTATTATAATTGGTTAGGGAATATAGTTCTATTCTCATTTTTTCTTTAAACTCCCTCAAGGGAGGCTCATAAACACAAATCTAATAAGGAGGAAAATTGTAATATGAGTAAGATATTTAAACCTCGTAGAGGTACTACGTATACTATGACTAGTACCGACAAGAAGAACACCGTATTAGCAAAGGGTGAGCTGTTCATCGAAGTACCTAATACTGGTGTTGGAACTGGTGCGTCAAAAATTAAGATTGGTGATGGTGTAACTACTTATGAAAACCTCCCAGAAGCACTTTCTGGCTCAGGAAAGAGTGATGTTAGTACTAGTTCTTCAACAACTGTAACTCAGGCTCTAAATAATGTCGTAAGTGGAAAAACTATTCCATACCTCTTCGGAGAGCTTAAGAAAGCGGTTTCTCTGCAGCAGACAGCAATCACTAAGCTAAATGATGAGTTACCATTTAGTCTATATATTAGTGGTACATCATATGGTTATAAAAAGACAGATGGTACTTTTGTGGCTTTTAGGGGAGACAGTACTGCGACTTATACTTATGCTACTAATAGCACCGGTGGTACTGTCGAT
>AUXO011085317.1_pt1 | contig 11135 bp, 9 predicted proteins | sample 768731 | NCBI WGS metagenome assembly AUXO01 (sample SAMN02715735, study PRJNA202380) | gut metagenome | biome: sheep rumen | host: Ovis aries | place: New Zealand: Palmerston North | reverse complement strand
AAAGATTCCGGATGTTGAGATTGTATTTGCCGGTCAGGATTTGGGAGGAATGGAATTGCCTTTTAAATACACTGATTTAAAGACTGTTGAGTTAAGCAAGTTATGCGATGTGTATTCGCAATGCGATATGTGTTTGGTTATATCTTCAACAAATCTTTCTTTGCTTCCTATGGAAGTTATGGCTTCAAATTCCGTAGTAGTTGGAAACTACGGAGCCAACAATGAATGGTTGTTGAACAATGACAACTCAATACTTGTAAATGTTGATCCGGTTGAAATTGCTGAAAAAATCGCATATTATCTTGAACATAAGGATGAATTGCAGAAGTTTAGAGAGAACGGACAAAAAGCAATTTCTGATATCTCATGGGAAAATGAATTTGCAAAAGCTGCAGATTTTATTATAAAGAGTGTTAATTCTGATATTGAAGGATTAGAGTTAAATTAGAGGATATTATTATGAAAAATGTCTTAGTGCTTGGCGGAAATGGCTTCATAGGTAGAAATCTATGTAAGACATTGTCAGCTAACAAAGAATATAAAGTGTTTAGCTTTGATTTAAACGTGCCCGAAAATAAGATGGATAATGTAAATTATCTTGATGGAGATTTTTTTGATGATTATGTTTTGGAATCTATCTTAAAAGATAAAGATATTATTTATCATGCAATATGTACGATGAATCCGGGCAATTCAAACGACAAATATATTGTGGGTTATGAGAGGGACTTGATTCAAACAATCAAGCTATGCGACATGTTGAAAAACAGTGGTGCACGTTTAATATTTCTTTCATCGGGCGGAACCATTTATGGTAAGCAAACGCAAATGCCGATAAACGAAGATGTGACACCTGCTCCTATTAACCACTATGGAAATTTAAAACTGTGTATTGAGAGTACGCTAAGAGTCTTTAAAACGCAGCAGAATCTTGATTTTATTATTGCACGAGTTGCTAACCCGTATGGTCCGGGGCAAGACTATAAAAAAGGTGTTGGCTTTATTGATGCTGTTATCAAACATGCAATGAATAATGAAACTGTTGAAATTTGGGGCGATGGTTCTGCTGTCAGAGATTATATCTATATAGATGATGTCTGCAAGGCTTTGGCAGAACTTTCAAGATATAATGGCGATGTTGATATTGTAAATATAGCCAGTGGAACCGGAACAAATCAAAATGAGATAGTTGAAATTGTAAAGAAATTACATCCTTCCCTTGAGGTGAAGTATTTGGATAAACGTTCCGTTGATGCGGATATGATCATTCTTGACAATAACAGAATGAAGGCGTTTTATAAGGATGAGCTTGTATCACTGGAACAAGGAATAAAAAATTATTATGAGTATGTAGGTGAGAAAAATGGGAAAAATTAAAGTATCAACTTGTGAAATTGAAGGATTGAAGATAATAGAACCGACTGTTTTTGGCGATGAGCGTGGATACTTTATGGAAACATATAACTATAATGACTTTAAAGAAGCCGGAATAGACGTTGAATTTGTGCAGGATAATCAGTCAATGTCAAAAAAAGGTGTTTTAAGAGGTCTTCATTTTCAGAAGGAGTTTCCGCAGGATAAACTTGTAAGAGTTGTTAACGGAGAGGTTTTTGATGTTGCCGTTGACTTGCGCGAGGGTTCAAAAACCTATGGTAAGTGGTTTGGTGTTATATTATCAGCCGAGAATAAAAAGCAGTTTTTTATTCCAAAGAATTTTGCGCATGGCTTTGTGGTTTTGTCCGATGTTGCTGAATTTACCTATAAGTGTACTGATTTTTATCATCCGAATGATGAGGGCGGCTTGTTATGGAATGATCCGGATATAGGTATAGATTGGCCGATTCCTGAAGGAATGGAGTTAACTCTTTCCGATAAAGATAAAGTTTGGCCGGGCATAAAGGAGTATAAAAATAGCTAAATATGGAACTGTTTAAGAATATATTTATAAATCGAAAATTAATAATGTCTTTGGCAAGAAACGATTTTAAGACTAGATTTGCAGGCTCATTTTTGGGAATTATTTGGGCCTTTGTTCAGCCTGTTGTAACAATACTCGTTTATTGGTTTATTTTTACTGTAGGATTTAAATCGGGACAAGATATGGATGTGCCTTTTGTACTTTATCTTGTGGCAGGACTTATTCCGTGGTTCTTTTTCTCGGAGGCTTTAAACGGAGGTTCTTCATCTTTGTTAGACTATTCCTTTCTGGTAAAAAAGGTTGTTTTTCAAATTGATATTATTCCGTGTGTAAAGATTTTCTCAGCGTTTTTTGTACATGTTTTCTTTGTGGGATTCACATTGATTTTGGCTGTATGCTATGGATATATACCATCATTGCATTGGTTGCAGCTGTTATATTATTTGATTTGTACCTTTGTGTTCACACTTGGTCTTTCGTTGTTTACCAGTGCAATTGAGTGTTTCTTCAGAGATATGAGACAGATTATTAATATTGTCCTTCAAATCGGTGTATGGACAGTTCCTATAATGTGGAGTATAACGGCGATAAGTCCAAAACATTATTGGATATTTGAAATTAATCCTATTTACTATATTGTAGATGGCTATCGTGATGCAATATATAATCATCAATGGTTTTTTGAAAAACCGGGCTTGACACTTTATTTTTGGGCGATTACAGCTGCGGTACTCATTATCGGAACCATTGTGTTTAAAAAATTAAAACCGCATTTTGCTGATGTTTTATAATTTTTAAGGAGTATTTGATGGAAGAATACGCTATTAGAGTTAAAGATGTAAAAAAAATATATAAACTATATGCTCGAAACAAGGACAGAGTTTTGGATGCTTTTAGCCTTGGAAAGGGCAAAAAAAGATATACGGAACATTATGCGTTAAAAGGCCTTAGTTTTGATGTTAAAAAAGGCGAATGCGTTGGTATTATAGGTACAAATGGTGCCGGAAAATCAACTATCCTAAAAATGATTACAGGTGTTTTGCATCAGACTAGCGGTGAGATTGAAGTAAATGGACGTATTTCAGCTTTGCTGGAGCTGGGAGCAGGATTTAACGACGAATATACAGGAATCGAAAATGTTTACCTTAATGGTAGTATGATTGGTTTTACGAAAAAAGAAATCGACGAGAAGCTTGATTCTATTCTTGAGTTTGCTGACATTGGAGATTTTGTTAATCAGCCTGTTAAAACTTATTCAAGCGGTATGTTTGTCAGACTTGCTTTTGCCGTAGCTATTAATATTGAACCTGAGATATTAATTGTTGATGAAGCCTTATCTGTAGGTGATGTTTTCTTTCAGGCAAAGTGCTTTAAAAAATTTCAGGAATTTAAAGACATGGGTAAAACCATTGTTTTTGTAAGCCACGACTTAAGCAGCATTGCTAAGTATTGTGATAGAGTGGTTCTTTTAAACAAAGGAATAAAACTGGCTGAAGGTAAGCCTAAGGATATGATTGATATCTTCAAAAAGCTTATGGTTAAGCAGTACGATGAAGATGGAAACACCTTAAATGTTAAGACAGATTCCAATGCAGATAATCATAATTCCAATTGGAAGAGTCAAATGAGCATTAATCCGGACATTAACGAGTATGGTAGCAAACTGTGTGAAATTGTTGATTTTGGTGTTTTTGATGAAGATGGAAATGTTAGCATATCCGTTTTGATGGACTCAAAATTTGAAATCAGAATGAGAGTAAGATTTAATGAAGATGTTGTTGAACCCGTATTTGCGTATACTTTCAAAGACTTGAAAGGAACAGAAATTACAGGAACAAATTCCGTCTACGAGGATTGTATAATCGAAAAAGCAGAAAAAGGTCAGGAATACATTGTAAAATTTAGGCAAGATATGTCTTTGAATGGTGGAGAATACTTGCTTTCACTTGGATGCACCGGATTTACAAACGGCGAATTTACCGTATATCATAGATTGTATGATGTGGTAAATGTTACGGTAATAGCGCAAAAGAATCTGGTTGGATTTTTTGATATGAAGTCTGAAGTATCATATGAAAAAATTTAATATTTTGATTTTTATCAGTGTATGGTAGCTTGGGAGGAATAATCTTGGTTAAGAAGATAGTAGATAATAAAAGAAATTATTTATTCATGCTTATTTGCATGGCAATAATAATGTTTATTTTTTATAGATCTTTGTACTGGCCGGAAGCAGGATTTAGTTGGAGAAAGCTTGTTGAAGCGTTAATAATCGTTTTCTTTATAGCTGTTTTGCCTGTGTTGACCGTAAGTATTAAATCATTAAATGGAATTATAGATACTTTATTTAGAAAATGCGGTCATTTAAAAGAGTTTATAAAGGCACATAAAAAAAAGACAATTGTTTATGTTGTTATTACTGTTGCAATTTATCCTGTTTTGTTTCTGATTATGCATAACTTTACTGAAAATGAGCATATTATAGGAGCAGCAAGTGCAGTTTGCTATGTAATTTTTTTCTTATACGCTTTAAGAAACTATGCAAGCAAGAGAGTAGAAATCTTATTTGCAATAGTGGCGTTGGTTCTTGGCTCATTTCAAATATCATCTATTACACTGGTGCCGGGAATATCTGCCGATGATGAGATACATTATGAGCGCACATTGGTTTTGGCTAATGGACTCAGTGGTTTTTTTTATCAATCTGAAGTGGATGCTATAGAAAACTATACGAATGTTATAGTAAATGCAGATACTCATGAGAAAAAAACCAGAATTGTAAGATATGAGGAATTAAATAAAAAATATGATGAAAAGATAATTTCTGAACACTCTTTTGAGGGAAAGGGAATATGGTCGGTAGCATATATTCCGTCTGCCTTGGGAATTATTTTTGCCAGAGGCTTATCCTTGCCATTTACCGCGACACTATTTATGGGTAAGTTTTTTAGTCTTATTGCATATATAGCCATCTTTTACTTTGCTATAAAAAGAATTAAAACAGGTAAACTGCTTATGGCGATTTTGGGCTTAATTCCTACCTCGTTGTATTTGGCAGGAAATTTCTCTTATGACGCTTGGGTATTCGCATTTATGGCTTTGGGCTTTTCATATTTTGTTAATATGTCGAGAAGCGATGATAAGATTAAGACACGGGATATTATTATTATGTGTATCTTTTTCTTTGTAGGAATTTTGCCTAAAGCTATATATGTATTTGCATTGCTACCATTGCTGTTCTTGTCAAAATCAAAATTTAAAGGCAAAAATCAAAGAGTGTTTTATTATATTGCTCTTGTTGTTATGGTAGTATTACTTCTTTCAAGCTTTTTGTTACCATTAGTGATTACAGGAGGTGGCGAAGGAGATGCAAGAGGTGGAACGGATGTAAACGCTGCATTGCAAGTACAATATATTCTTGGAAATAAAGCAGAGTTTACAAAAACACTAGCTAAGTTCTTGAATAGTTTCTTATCATTGGAAAGTCAAGAAGCACTATTCCAGTGTTATGAATATCTTGGAAATGGTAAGTTTACTGTGCTAACAATGATAATAATTGCAATAATTGCATTTGTTGATAAAGACAAGAAAGATAAGTTGCCTGTCAGAGTTAGTTCTTTTGTTGCTTTTATTTTATGTAATGCAATGGCCGCCATTGCTCTTTACATTACATTTACTCCGGTTGGAGCACGAACAGTTGCAGGCTTTCAGAATAGGTACATTTTGCCGACTTTAATACCTTTGTTATATTTTGCTTTTCCGGGGCTAAATGCCGATAGAATTAAGAGAAATAAATTGACTTTGGTAAGTATGGCAATAGTTGCATTTACATTCATTTACACGATTTATTCGAGATCAATAGTATTTTACTGTTAGACGTTTGAGAAAGATTATTATTTAATTAGATAAATACAATAAGAAACGAGGTTATGAGATGAAAAAGGTATTTGCGTTATTAGGGTTAGTATTAATTCTTGCTATTTCTATGCCGGTTGTGTCCTATGCAGCAGAAACAGGCACATGGAAACAGAATGCACAGGGCTATTGGTGGTATGACATGGGTGGTACATACCCTAAGTCAACGTGGATGGAAATAAATGGTGAGTGGTACCATTTTGATAGCAACGGATATATGCAGACCGGTTGGTTGCAACTTGGCAATTATCGGTATTATCTTAATGCATCCGGTGCTATGAAAAAGGGCTGGTTACAATTAGGTGACGATTGGTACTATTTTAATGAAGATGGAACAATGGTTACCGGATTTATAAACTATCAAGGAAACAGTTATTATTTAAATCCTGCTGATGGCAAAATGCTTAAAGGATGGCAAAAAATAAATGGTAGCTGGTGTTACTTCAGCTTAAATACCGGCGCAAGGGTTTATAGCTCTTTTGACGGAAATGTTAAACTATCCGGTATAGATGTTTCCTCATGGCAGGGAGCTATAGATTGGCCAACCGTAAAACAATCGGGAATCAGTTTTACGATGATAAGATTGGGATATGAAGACAGAAATTTAGATCCGTATTTTGTCAGAAATATTACATCTGCTAATTCTGTAGGTATTAAAGCAGGTGTATATTACTATAGCACAGCTATGGATGTAAAACAGGCTATAAGAGATGCGCAGTATGTGATAGATAATTTGGCAGGATATACGGTTTCTTATCCTGTTGCAATTGATTTGGAGGATAAATGCCAGCAGGGATTGTCCAGACAGCAGATTACAGATATTGCAAAGGCTTTTTGCAACGAGATAGCAAGTGCCGGATATACCCCGATGGTTTATTGTAATGAAAGTTGGTACAGAAATAAAATAGATTTTTCGCAGCTTCCGGGTGTTGAGCGTTGGATTGCATGTTGGAGCAGCGAACCATCAAGCGATATTTCAAGAGGAATTTGGCAGTCGGGAAGTACTCTTTTATTAAATGGTATAGGTGGAAGAGTTGATTCTGATTTTGGAATTGTGGATTATGGATTAAGTGTAGCACCCAGAACCAGGGCTAACTCGAATTATGTAAAAACTCCGGGTATTTGGAGACAGAATTCAATTGGTTGGTGGCTTGAATATATCAATGGTGGATATCCTAAGTCAAAGTGGGAATCTGTTAATGGTTCATGGTATTACTTTGATGGAAACGGCTATGTTACTTATGGTTGGTTTAAAGTAGGTAACGAGTGGTTCTATACAAATTCAAACGGAGCAATGCTGACAGGTTGGTTTAAGCAAGGAAATACATGGTATTTGCTTAAATCAAACGGAGCAATGGCAACCGGTTGGGTTAACTTGTATGGAACATGGTACTACTTTGATGCCAATGGAGCAATGCAATCAGGATGGATGTTGCAAGGCGGAAAATGGTATTATTTACAATCGAACGGAGCAATGAAAACAGGCTGGTTAAATGATAGAGGCTCTTGGTATTATTTAGGATCAAACGGAGCAATGCAAACCGGATGGGTTAACCCTTATGGTGCATGGTATTATTTGAATGCAAACGGAACAATGCTAACCGGCTGGCAGTACATTAATGGCTCTTGGTACTATTTGGATGGAAATGGTGCGATGAAAACCGGTTGGGTTAATGATAGAGGCACATGGTATTATATGAGCCAGAGCGGAGCAATGCAGACAGGCTGGATTAATTCATATGGTGCATGGTATTATTTGAATGCAAATGGAACAATGTTAACCGGCTGGCAGTATATTAACGGCTCTTGGTATTATTTCAATGCGGATGGAGCAATGCTTGCAAATACTTACGTTGATGGGTATTGGTTAAGTGGAAGCGGAGCTTGGATGTAATCATATTATTTGAAAAGAGGTTTTTGAATGAGCAAAATAGCTCTTTTTAGTGCACAATACGAGCCACATGTAGGTGGTATAGAAAGATACGTAAAATGTCTTGCTATAGAACTTTCAAAGCGTGGACATGACGTTTTTGTTGTCACCTCAAATCTCTATGGATATGAATCTATTCAGAAAAAAGATGGGTTGACTATAATAAACATGCCTTGTCATAACTTTTTGGACGGAAGACTACCATTTACTAAAAAGAATTCAGAGTTTAAAAGGTTAGCACACTATATAGAAAATATAGGGCTTGATTTGATAGTTATCAACGCGAGATTTTATACACAATCTGTATTCGCGGCTAAGTTGGCTTGTAAAAATAAAATTAAAAGTATATGCATTGAGCACGGTTCATCATATATTGCATTTAATAAGGTCTATATTGATTGGCTTGTTCATTTGTATGAACATGTTATAACAATACCAATCAAGAAGTATTGCAAAAATTTCTTTGCGGTTTCAACTGATGGATCTAACTGGGTAAAAACATTTGGAATAACATCAAAGGGTGAGATTCATAATGCTATCAATGTCGATGAAGTTGAAGCAGAAATAGGTGAACATGAATGCTTGAATTTTCTGAAAGAATGTAAAGGACCTGTTATAACATATGTCGGCAGAGTTATTGAGAGAAAAGGCATTTTGGAAATGATAGGGGCTGTAAAGAAAATGGCTGAAAAAATGCCGGAGATTAAACTTGTTATTGCCGGTGATGGAGAGTTGATGGAACAAGTTAAAGAACAAGCAGATGAAAATGTTGTACTACTGGGAATGGTTAAACATGATGTTGCTTTATCGCTTATTTCAAAAGCGGATGTGTTTGTTCTTGCTTCGGAGACAGAAGGATTTCCGACATCTGTTTTGGAGTCAATGGCTTGTAAGACTTTTGTAATAACGACTTATGCCGGTGGATCAAAAGAAATAATTCAAGATGAAAGTTATGGCCTTTTAATAAAAGATAATTCAACATCTTCTATATATGCGGCACTTGAAAAAGCTCTTTCAAGTGAAGAGTATAGGAAGGCAGCGGCTGAAAAAAGCTATGAATGTGTGCGTGATAATTACTCATGGAAAAATTCAGCTGATGTTTTGGAATCTATTATGGCGGATGACAATATTAAATGATTTTTGGAGCAAAAATGGATAATAAAAATTATTCGGAGTATGAGCCTGAGACATTAAAAAAAGTTCAGGAAGTTTCGATAGAAGTTTTAGAAGAATTTAAAAGAATTTGTAAAGAGAATAACTTAACATATTTTACGCTGTTTGGCTCTGCAATCGGAGCAGTGAGACATGGTGGCTTTATCCCATGGGATGACGATTTGGACGTAGGAATGTTAAGGGGTGATTTTGAGAAGTTTTTAACGATTGCTGAGAACTTGGGAGAAGAAAGTAAATGTGAGCTTATGTCCGTTCTTGTGGATAAAGAGAATTCTTCGACGGTAACAAAGTTTCAAAAAAAAGGAACAAAATTTATTGGCTATTATGCAAAAGGATTGAAAGCAAATGTTGGAATAGCAATAGATGTTTTTCCTATTGATGTGGTTCCGGAAGACTATAAACTTCGTGCAAAACAAGCAAGAAAAGCGTTCTTTTACGAAAAACTAATGTTTTTAAGGAAAAATCCAAAGCCTAATTTACCTTTAACCGGTATAAAAAAGGTAATTGCGCAGATTATTTGCTATATAGCTTGGGCCGGACTTAACGTGTTTCACATTAGTTCTGTATGGCTATATAAAAAATTTGATGCAGTGTTGAAAATGTATAGTGATTCTGATTCAAAATATGTATCCTGCTTAATTGCGCCTGTAAAAAAGGATTACTATTGGGAAAAAGATACTATGCTGCCTGTTGTGGAAGTACCTTTCGAAAATACTACATGTTCGTTGCCGGGAAACAATCATGAGATATTAACTAAAACATATGGGGATTATATGCAGATTCCCCCTGTGGAAAAACGCGTTAATCATGCTCCTTTAATTTTGAAATTTTGATTTGGAGAGAATGTTTATAAATGAAGACAACTGCGACAAATAAAGAGAAATATTTTTGGAATATGATGGGAAGCTTTGCTAATGCGTTCTCATCATTAATACTGTCTATTTGTATTAATAGGATAATTGGCAGTGAAGTCGCAGGGGTTTTCGCGTTTGCATACGCAAATGCTCAGCTTATGCTTACAATTGGCGCGTTTGAGGTTAGACCTTATCAGTCTACAGATGTTAGCGAAAAATATAGCTTTAGCACATACTTTTTTCATAGATTACTAACTTGTCTCGCAATGGTTGTAGCTACTATAATTTACATTGCTGCAGGAGGCTTCGATTTTCAAAAAAACATGGCAGTTTTGTTTTTCTCTTTGTTCAAGATGATTGAAGCTTTCACAGATGTATATGCCGGAAGATTTCAACAAATGGATAGAATCGATCTATCCGGAAAATTGTTTTTTGTTAGGGTAGCATGTTCTACAATAGGCTTTATAATTGTTATATCACTCACAAAAAGTTTGATACTTGGTTCTGTAGTGATGTTTTTGATTTCATTTGGTTTATTCTGGATATACGATATCAGATTTATTTTTGATGTTGATAGAAAAGTACATAAGACACCAATGAAAGATATATTGCTGTTAACGAAAGATGTGGTACCTCTTTTTATCGGAACATTTGTACTCATGTATTTAAGCAATGCTCCTAAATATGCAATAAATGATTTGTGCGGAGATGATGTTCAAAACATATATAATATATTGTTTATGCCCGCATTTGTTATTAATCTTTTTAGTCTATTTGTATTTAGACCTATGTTAACTTCTATGTCTTCGGATTGGGTAAAGGGCGAGTATAGAAAGTTAATTAAAAAAGTAATAAAATTATATGGAGTTATATTAGGCTTCACTGGAGCAGCACTGATTGCAGCATGGTATTTGGGAATACCGGTTTTATCAATGTTATACGATATAGATTTAAGTGAGCATAGATTAAATCTTATGTTTGTCATGTTGGCAGGTGGTATTTCTGCCCTGGTAACTTTTTCGTATTACGTAATAACCGTGATGAGAAAACAGGCGTTGCTACTAATTGGTTATGCAATAGCGTTTGTTTTTGCGTTTGCGTTTGCGAATTTCTTTGTAAGTAAAATGGAATTAGTTGGAGCTATATTTACTTATTTTCTTGGAGTAATGATTCTTTTGGCAGTGTTTGTTGCAATAATTATCTTTACATATGCTAGGAAGAAAAAAAGTATGTGAAAAGGAATTATTGCCGGAGAATAACAATGATCAAAGTTTTAGTCGGTTTTATCACCGGCATCAAAGACGGCGGAATTAATAAATACTTGCTCAACATGCTTGAGCTGTTA
>AUXO011017867.1_pt1 | contig 11135 bp, 11 predicted proteins | sample 768731 | NCBI WGS metagenome assembly AUXO01 (sample SAMN02715735, study PRJNA202380) | gut metagenome | biome: sheep rumen | host: Ovis aries | place: New Zealand: Palmerston North | reverse complement strand
AGGTATAAATATGAAAGAAAAGAAAATACCAATATGGTTAATAATATTATTAATAATAACTGGACTATGTTTGGTGGGTTTTGGAATTTGGTATGGAGTAAATTATTTTAATGAAGAAAAAGAAAAATATTTAACTTTTTATATCTATACAAGTGAAAAGATGGGTGTTTATACTTCTTCTAGTAACGAAAAGAATCCAACTGGAATGTCTAAAAGTAACTTGCTTACTAAGTATACTTGTAAACATCCTAATGCATGCGCACAGAATCATTATGGTTCTAGTATGTGGTTTTTATATGATGGTGGAGAAGTTTTCTATTTTGATACATCTAAAGGAAAGGGAGAATATCAAAAAGTAGAAGAAGTTATTAATAAAGATATATCAATAAAATTTGATAATAAATTTAAAGAAGAAAAAGTATCAATATCATTCTTTAAATATAATGGTGATGAATTGTATAGTGTCTTTGGAAAAAATGTGAAATATGATTATAGAAATCTAAGCGTGGATAATTATTTTTATAATCGTGGCACATTTGATATAATCCTTTCTAAATTACCAAAAGGAATATCTAGTTATTCATTGAGAGTTTCATTTAGCAAGAGTACAATAGACGATGGATTTGTTGTAGTAACTAAATCACAAAAAGATGATAATGAAGAAGAGAAAAAAGAGGCTATAATATCATATATTTCGGAGAAAAAGTTTGAAGCATTACCATTTGATATCTCAACTTTAGGTTTCACCACTATTATTAAAGAGTTTGATAAATATTATAAGTTATCGACTTATGGTTCGAGTTGCTTGATTCTTTCAAAAGAAAAAAATCCAAAACTTTTGCTAAACAGTAATCATGATGTATATATTAGTGGTAAAACTATTTACTATATTGATAATAATAAATTAATGTCTTTTGATGGAAATATTAAAATTGATGTTAGAATTAATGACCTTAATATGGCAAAAGAAATTGTAGATAAATATGTTATTTATTCTAACAATAATGGTTTTGTTAGTTTATATGATATTGATAATAACAATACAATAGTTACTTCTAAAATTAAAGTTGATAATGTAACATATTCTTATTTTGATAATTTAGATAATGGCATATTTTTTAGATCGGATGGTGACACATACTTCATTGATTTATCAAATAAAACAGTAACTATTTATGATGAAGTTGAAGGTGAAGAACGTTAAAAACAATTTATATAAATATAGTTTTCCTGCTTTAAAGTTTTTTATGAGAATGAAATAAGCAAAAATAGTTTTAAAATTCGGCTTTAAAAAAGTGCTTTAGAAATTTTTAGAATATAATTGTAATATGGAAGATAAAAGTATTATCTTCCTTTTTAAATATATAAAAATATATGAGAATTAATTAAAAATAATGGTGATACTATGCTAGGAGATTTATCTACACCAGATAGAAGTTTAAAAGAATTGGAAAAAGAAAGAGGTTTGCCAAAATAATGCAACTTTCACTTGTAAAGTTATATTTTATTTGTTATAATCTTTTGTGTAAAAAAAAAGGAGGAATTATAATGGCAAAAAAGGAAAATAGAGAAGGTGTAGCATTACAATGTACTGAATGCAAAGAAATTAACTATTTAACTAGTAAAAACAAGAAAAATACTGAAGGTAAATTAGAAATTAAAAAATTCTGTCCTAGATGTAATAAAACTACTGTTCATAAAGAAAAGAAAGCGTAGGTTAATATATGTTTAACGTAAATGATATTAAAAATGGAATGACTATAAAGTATGAAGGTAATGTTTACCAAGTTGTTGAATTTCAACATGTAAAACCTGGTAAAGGCAGTGCTTTTGTTAAAACTAAACTTAAAAATTTAAAGACACAAAGCACTCAAGAAATTACTTTTAATGCTGGTATTAAGTTAGAAAAAGCTAATGTTCAAAAAAGACAATTATCTTATTTATATAATGATGGGACTAACTATGTATTTATGGATAATAATACATATGAACAAATGGAAATACCAACTTCTAAATTAGAAGAAGAAGCTCCGTTATTAAAAGAAAATATGGATGTTGAAGTAATGAGCTATGAAGGTGAGGTTATAGGTGTATCTCTTCCTGAAAAAGTTTCTTATAAGGTAATTAAAGCTGAAAGTGCAGTTAAAGGTAATACAACTTCTGGGGCAATGAAAGATGTTACTATTGAAACTGGATACACATTAAAAGCTCCTCTATTTATTGAAGAGGGAGAAGAAATAATTATTACTACTAGAGATGGTAAGTATTCTTCAAGAGCATAAAGATATAGAAATATATCTTTTTTTATTGTATAATTTTTATATGAAAGAATTAATAAAAAAAAATAGAGAAATAATTATGTATATAATTATAGGTGGACTTACTACTTTGGTTAGTTTAGGATCATATTATTTGTTAACTTTAAAACTATTAAACCCTAATAAATCAATAGAACTAGCGATTGCAAATACTCTTTCATGGATATTTGCCGTTACTTTTGCTTATTTTACTAATAGAATCTTTGTGTTTAAAAGTAAGAATAATAAAATATTTAACGAGGCAGTAAAGTTTTATTTATCAAGAATATCAACTTTATTGTTAGAAATTTTATGTATGTTTTTATTAGTAAATATACTAAATATAAATGATAGAATTTCTAAAATAATAGTTCAAATTCTAATAACAATTGGAAATTATATAATAAGTAAATTTCTTGTATTTAAAAGTAAATAAAAGTAAACAAAATAAACTAATGCTATCATTTAGCATTAGTTTTTAGTATAATATTATGTGAGGAGAAATTATGAAATTTATAATTGTTGCTGGTGGAACTGGCGGACATATATTTCCTGCTTTATCTTTAATAGAAAAGATAACAGAAAATAAAAATAATGAAGTTTTATATATTGGTACAACTGATAGAATGGAAAGTGAAATTGTACCTTCTAAAGGTATTCCGTATAAAGGAATACAAGTTCATGGTATAAAAAAGAATATTATTAAAGATTTTAAAAACATATTTGATATACTTTCATCTGTAAAAGAATGTAAAAAAATTATTAGTGAGTTTAAGCCTGATGCAGTGGTTGCATTTGGAGGATATGTAACATTTCCCGTTGCTTTAGCTGCTCATAAACTTAAAGTACCGGTATTTTTACATGAACAAAATGTTATACCTGGCAAGACAAATAAATTATTAAGTAAAATTTCTAAAAAAATATTTACTTCATTTGAAGAAAGCAATAAATACTTTAAAAACAAAAAGATAATATATTCTGGTAATCCTTGCTTAGAAAGAGCTAAAAATATTAAGAAACATAATAAAGTTGAACTTGGATTTGATAAAAATAAAAAGTTAATATTAATAGTAATGGGCAGTGAAGGAAGTACCGCTATGAATGAAATTCTTCTTGATTATTTAAGAGGATTTAATGAAAATGATAAAGAAATATTATTTATTACTGGTAAAAGACAATATAATGATTTAAATAATAATTTAAAGGTGTCATCTTCTATTAAACTAGTACCTTTTTATAATGATTTACCTGGTTTAATGAAAAGTGCTGATTTAATAATATCCAGAGCAGGTGCTTCTACTATAAGTGAGATAATAGGTACTTCAATACCTTCAATATTAATACCAAGCCCTTATGTTGCAAATAACCACCAGTATTATAATGCACTTAGTTTAAGCAATATGGGTATAAGTATTATGATTGAACAAAAAGATTTTACTAAAAAATTATTAGAAGATACTGTTAGTAAGATATTAGATGATAAAGAATTTAATAAATCATTAAAAGAAAAACTAGAATTTATGGAAAAACCAAATCCTAGTACGATTATGTATAATGAAATAATAAAGAATAAATAAGGTGATAAAATGAATGAAACAAAGAAAATCATTAAAAGAAAAAAATTTAATTTTTTAAAGTTTATAGTATTTATATTTGTAGTATTTGTCTTTGTTTTATTATTTTCTCACATGATTAAAAAGCCTATAAAAAATATAATTATACTAGGTAATGATATAGTTGGTGATGAAGAAATCATTGAAACTGCTAAAATATCTAATTATCCATCTTTTATAAGAACAAGTGGACATAGTGTTTGTAAAAAAATAAAAAAATTAGATTTTATAAAAGATTGTAAAGTTTCAAAAAAATGGAATTATGTATTTGAAATAAATGTTACTGAATATAGGATACTTTATAAAATAAGAAGTACTAATGAATATGTTTTAGAGGATAATAAGAATATAAATTTAAGTGAAGATATAAATGGTATACCATTATTAATTAATTATATAACTGATGAAATAGCAGAAAAGTTAAATGAAAAACTATTAGAAGTTTCTAGTGATGTGTTAAGCAAAGTCAGTGAAATAGAGTATAGTCCAACTGATTATGATGATAAAAGATTTATATTATATATGTCTGATGGAAATATGGTTTATATAACTCTTCCAAAAGCTGAGAATTTAAATAAATACAACGATATTAAAAAAGAATTAGAGGGCAAAAAGGGAATACTATATTTAGATAGTGGAAATTATTTTGAAATAAAGGAGTAATTATGGTAACAATTGAAGAACTAAAAGAATATTCAAATAATTTAATGTTTAATATGAAAGAAGAAGAGTATGAAACATTAGCAAGTGAGTTTAATACATTTTTAGGGTGGATGGAATATATTAATGAAATAGAAGGCTTAAGTAATGTTGAACCAATGTATTTTCCATTTGATTTAGGTAATGTTGAATTAAGAAGTGATGAACCAATAAATTCTATTGATAGTGAGTATGCACTTAAGAATGCTAAAGTTAAAAATGATGGTTCAGTTATAGTTCCTAGGGTGGTAGACAATGAGTAAAATAATTGAATTAAAAGAAAAATTAAATAATGAAGAAGACATTAAAACTTTGTTTAATGAAACAATAAAAAAAGCTGAATACTGTAATGAAAAATATAATGCTTTTGTTACTATTACTGATGAGTATAAACATGTTGAATCTAATTCATTTTTAAATGGTATTCCATATAGCTTAAAAGATAATTTTTCAACAGAGGGTATACTTACAACTGGGTCATCTAATTTATTAAAAAATTATGTTCCTGTATTTGATTCAACTGTATATGAAAAACTTAAAAATGCTGGGGCTGTATTAATTGGTAAAACAGTTTTAGATGAACTTGCTATGGGGGGAACAGGTACTACAGGTCATACTGGAATTGTTAAAAATCCATGTGATGAAAAGAGAATGATTGGTGGCTCATCTTCTGGTTCTGCTGCTTCAGTTGCTGCAGGTGTTGTTCCATTTAGTATTGGGTCAGATACTGGTGACTCTGTAAGAAAACCAGCGAGTTATAGTGGAATAGTGGGATTTAAACCCACATATGGACGTATTAGCAGATATGGATTATTTAACTTTGCTAGTTCATTAGACCATGTTGGAATACTTACTAAATCTGTAATGGATGCTGCAATAGTAACCGATATATTAAAGGGTTATGATCCAAAAGATATGACAACACTTAAGGATGATGGCATTAAATATGTTAATGAAATAAATAATGATATAACAGGTAAAAAATTATTTTATATAAAAGAAATAGTAGATGTTGAAACTAGCAATGAAGAGGTTAAAGAAAATATAAAATTATTCTATGAATTAATAGATAAAATTAGAAATTCTGGAGTAAGTGTTGAAGAAGTATCTTTTGATAAAAAATTATTAAATGCAATACTAGGCTCTTATTATTCAATTAGTTGTGCTGAAGCTACTTCTAATAATTCTAATTTAACTGGTCTTCCTTTTGGAGAAAGAATTGAAGGTAAAGATTACAAAGAGATAATGATTAATACTAGAACTGAAGGATTTTCAGAATTAATTAAAAGAAGATTTGTGTTAGGTAGTTATATTTTAAAAAGAGAAAATCAAGAAAAATTATATTTAAATGCTTTAAGAGTTAGAAGATTAATAGTAGAAAAAATGAATGAACTATTTAATAAATATGATGGATTAATTTTACCTTCAACAGGTGGTATTGCGCCTTTATTTGAAAGCAATGCTTCTGACAAGTTATCAAATGAGTATCTTTTATTAGAAAATCACATGATAATAGGTAACTTCGGTGGATATCCAAGCATTTCAATTCCTTATGGAAAAGTTAGTAATATGCCAGTTGGAGTCAATATAACATGTGCAGTTATGAAAGATGCTTTGACATTAAATATTGCTAAAAAGATAGAAGAATTAATTAAATATGATGGAGGTGAATATCATGTATAAAGTAACAATAGGTCTTGAAGTGCATGTTGAACTTAATACAAAGAGTAAAATGTTTTCACCATCAATAAATTCATATGATAAAAATATAAATACGAATATTAGTGTTATTGATTTTGCATTTCCAGGAACACTTCCAACTGTAAATAAAGAAGCGGTTAATAAAGCAATCTCATTAGCAGTAGCACTTAATACAGAAATATCTTCATATTTAATGTTTGATAGAAAAAATTATTATTACCCAGACTTACCAAAAGGTTTTCAAATAACTCAAATGACTAAACCACTTGGTAAAAATGGTTATTTGGAAATATTAGATGAAAATAGTTCTAAAAAAATATTTATTCATCAAATTCATATTGAAGAAGATTCTGCTTCTTTAGATCATAAAGATGATTATTCAGTGATCAATTATAATAGAGTGGGTGTTCCTCTAGTTGAAATAGTTACTGAACCTTGTATTGAAAGTGTTGATGAAGCAATAAATTTCTTAGAAACACTAAGAAATGTAATTAGGTATTTAAATATATCAGATGCTGATCAAACTAAAGGACAAATTAGATGCGATGTTAATGTTTCTTTAAGAAAAGAAGATAGTGATGAACTAGGTGTAAGAGCGGAAGTTAAAAATGTTAACTCTTTTCAAAGTGTTAGAGAAGCTATTAATTATGAAATTGAAAGACAAACAGAATGCTTAAATAATGGAATAGAAATAAAAAGAGAAACAAGAAGATATTCTCCTGATACTGGTAAAACATATTCTATGAGAGAAAAAGCAGATGCAGTTGATTATAAATACTATGTTGAACCTAATATTCCTAAAATTGATATTGAACCATCTTTAATTGAAAATATCAAATCAAATATGATAATTTTACCAATAGAGCGAATGAAAAAATATATTAGTGAATATGGATTAAGTTATAGAGAAGCCAAAAATCTAATTAGGGAAAAGGAAATATCTGATTTATTTGATAAAACTATTGATTTGGGAAGTAATCCTAAAGAAGTTAGCAACTGGATTACGATGAAATTAACGGAATATTTGAATAAAAACACTATGGAATTTAATGAAATAAGTATTACTCCAGAAATGTTTAATGAATTAATCACTTTAATAAATAATAAGACAATATCAAATGAACAAGCAAAAAAAGTATTTGAAGTAATGATTAGTGAATCAAAAATGCCAAACATCATTATAAAAGAATTAGGTATGGAACAAATAACAAATGAGGAAGAAATAACTAAATTTGTAAATAGTGTTTTAGATAACAATAGTGATGCAGTTAATACTTATAAGTCTGGTAAAACAAATATAGTTGGTTTCTTAATAGGACAAGTTTTAAAAGCATCTGGTGGTAAAATAAACCCTGGACTTGCTAACAAAATATTAAATATTGAAATACAAAAAAGATAAAAAGTTAATTCTTTTTATCTTTTCTTTTCATTATAATTTTGATATACTTAATATTGAAATAGTAGAGAGTGAGCCAAATGAAACAAATAATTTCAAGTTTAGATGTTGGAACAAGTACTATCAAATTGATAGTTGGAGAAATTTATAATGATAAATTGAATGTTTTAGCTTGCTCTGAAATTAAGAGTAAAGGTATAAAAAAAGGATTGATTGTAAATCCTGAAGAAGTATATCAAAAACTTGAAGAAGTTTTCAAAAGATGTGAGGAAATATTAGAAATAAAAATAACAGATGTAGTGCTATGTGTTCCTGCTTATTATGCAGATTTTGAAGTAGTAGAAGGATATACAACGATAGATAGAGAAGGTGGAGAAATTAATGGAAATGATATAGTTAGAGCTTTACAAGCTTCTATATATAATAAAGTACCACCAAATAAAGAATTAATATCTATAATGCCAGTAGAGTATAAGATAAATGAAGAAATTGTTAAAGATCCTAAAGGCTTAGTAGGTGGAAGACTATCAATAAAAAGTGTTATATCTATAGCTCCAAAGAAAAATGTGTATGCAATTTTTTCAATATTAGATAATATGAATGTTAAAATATCAGATATATCTTTTAATTCACTTGCTGATTATCATGAATTTAAAACTGATGATATGGATGAAAAAGAGGGAGCTTTAATAAATGTTGGAGACGAAAAAACAGAAGTAAGCATAATTAATAAAGGCACATTAGTAGCTACTCAAGTATTAGAAATGGGTGGAAAAGATATTGATAAAGAAATAATGTATGCCTATAATATAGATAGAAAAACAGCAAGAAAATTGAAAGAAACTTTTGCACTTGCTCATACTGATAATGCAAGTACAACAGAACTTGAAGAGGTTATTGATAAGTCAGGCGCAAAAATAAAAATAAATCAATATGAAATAACGGAAATAATTTATAATAAATTGAAGAGTATATTTGAAATATCTAAAAAACAAATAAATCTCTTAACAAAAAAAGAAAATAGTTATATAATTATAACAGGAGGAACTACGGAAATAAAAGATACTTCTAAAGTTGTGGATGAATCTTTTGGAAAAATCGGCATTCTTACAAATGTTGAAGAAATTGGAGTAAGAAATAATAAATATAGTAGTGCCCTTGGTATGATTAAATATTATTATAGAAAATTATCATTTAGAAAAAAGAAGGCTTCAACAGTTACTGAGGAAGAACAACAAATGATATTTAATAGCAAAAAAAAGAATAAAGATAATACATTACTTGGGAAAGTATTTAGTTACTTTTTCGATAATTAGGAGGAAATAGTATGAATAATACTTTAGAAATGGATCAAATAGCAAAAATTAAAGTTATAGGAATAGGTGGCGGCGGATGTAATGCTGTTAATAGAATGATAGATTCTGGCTTAAGAGGCGTAGAATTTATAGTTGCTAATACAGATTTACAAGTTATAAATAATTCAAGAGCTGAAATTAAACTTCAAATAGGTAAAACAATAACTGATGGTCTTGGTGCTGGAGCTGATCCTGAAGTTGGTAGAGAAGCAGCAATGGAATCTAGAAATGAGATTGAAGAAGTTTTAAGAGGCGCTGATATGGTATTTATTACTGCTGGTATGGGTGGTGGTACTGGTACCGGTGCTGCTCCAATAGTTGCAGAAGTTGCTCAAGAACTTGGCGCTTTAACAGTTGCTATTGTAACAAAACCATTCAAGTTTGAAGGTAAGAGGAGAATGGATAATGCTTTAATGGGTATAGATGAGCTTAAAAAGCATGTAGATACAATGGTAGTTATTCCAAATGATAGATTAAGAGATTTAATAGATAAATCAACTCCAATGGTTGATGCATTTAGAGAAGTTGATAATGTACTTAGATTAGGGGTTCAATCAATTTCGGATTTAATTAGTGTTCCAGGTCTTGTTAACCTTGACTTTGCCGATGTAAAAGCAATTATGGAAGCAAGAGGAAGCGCATTAATTGGTATTGGTATTGGTGTTGGAGAAAATAGGGCAGTAGAAGCTGCTAAACAAGCTGTTACTAGTCCTTTACTTGAAACAACAATTAATGGGGCAACAGATTGTATTATAAATATTACTGGTGGTAAATCACTTACATTATTTGAAGCAGAAGATGCTGCTGAGATAGTAAGAGCAGCTGCTAATACTGATGTTAATATAATTTTTGGTGCTGTTATTAATGAAGCTTTAACAGAAGAAGTAATAGTTACCGTAATTGCTACTGGTTTTGAAGAAGATAGCGAACCTTTATATCAGTATACTGCTGAAGCTCCTGCAAAAGAAAAAACTACAAGAGTTGAAAAATTTGATGATGAAGATGATATAGATATTCCAGTATTTTTAAGAAACAGAGATTTATAAAATAAATAAAAAACACAGATTTCAAATCTGTGTTTTATTTTGAATTTATTATCTGTTGTAGAATTCAACAATCATAGATTCATTAATATCCATATTTAATTCTTCTCTTTCTGGATATCTTAAGTATGTTCCTTCTTGTTTCTTGTCATCCCAACTTACAAAAGATACTCTTGAAGTTACGTTTGATAAGTTTTCAGTAATAACTGGATGATTTTCAGTTTTAGCACTAATAACCATACCTGGTTTTACTTCGAATGAAGGAATATCAACTCTTTTACCATTTACAGCAATATGACCATGGTTAACAAGTTGTCTAGCAGCAGCTCTTGTTTTAGCCATACCTAAACGATAAACGATATTGTCTAATCTGCTTTCTAGAGCGATTAAGAAATTAGTTCCGTGAATACCTTTTTTCTTACCAGCTTTGTCAAAAGTTTTTCTAAATTGTTTTTCAGATAAACCATACATGTTTTTAACTTTTTGTTTTTCTTGTAATTGAACACCGTATTCACTTAATTTTTTTCTACTAGTTCCATGTTGACCAGGAGCAGTAGGTCTTTTAGCTATTTCTTTACCGGTTTCTAGAACTGAGAAACCTAATCTTCTAGATTTCTTATAAACAGGTCCTAAATATCTTGACATAAAAAATACCTCCTTTACAAAATTGTAAACCAAGGCAATATAAATATTATCATTTATAGGGTGTTTATTTTAATGCTTTCGCTTTGGCTTAGTTACTTACAAACAAATAATCAATAAACACATTATAAACTTAAATATCACTGCCAAATTAAATTTACTAATACATTATATAAAAAAACATTAAAAATATCAAGTATTTATTGAAAATAAGGTGTATTTTTGATAAAATGTATTTGTTGAAGGAAACTTCATATAATAAAAAAGGACACACCTTAAAGAGTGGGTGTGCTCCTTGTGGGATTACACACTAGCCCTTGTTAAGGCTAGTGTGCTTTTTATTTGGACAATAGTACTATAAATACTAGAGCAAACAAGAGGATGATTAT
>AUXO013083458.1_pt1 | contig 11136 bp, 11 predicted proteins | sample 768731 | NCBI WGS metagenome assembly AUXO01 (sample SAMN02715735, study PRJNA202380) | gut metagenome | biome: sheep rumen | host: Ovis aries | place: New Zealand: Palmerston North | reverse complement strand
CTGGTATTACAGTCCATTATGTTGATGAAGGAACCGACACTGGTGATATTATTGTTCAAAGGAGGATTGTTCTTACAGACGATATGTACGTCAGTGACTTGCAGAAGGTATGGATGGAGCACTACAAGACTATTATGGTGGAAGCAATCGATAATATAATCAATGGTAAGCCTACTATTGTTCAACGCCATTTGCCTGGTAGGTATTATGGTAAACTTAAAGAGGAACAATGCCACATTAATCCAGAAGGAAGTGTACAAGAAGCTTATAATTTGGTTCGAGGTGTTTCTCTGCCGTATTTTGGCGCCAGATATGATAAAACAATTATCTATCGAGCACATATTATTAAGGAAGAAGAGAATGTGTCAAAAAATCCGGTTCTAAGTTTTTATGACGGCAAATTAGTATTAGAACAATATAAAGAAATAATATAATAAAGTATTAAGCAATGAAAGAACAGATTGTAAAAATCCTAACTGAACTCCGTCCGGAGTTTGACTTTACTCAGGAAGGTGTGGATTTTATAGAGGAAGGTATGCTTGATTCGTTTGACCTGGTTACATTGGTCAGCGAGCTGGATAGTACCTTTGGTATTTCAATTGATGGAGTGGACATCTTGCCCGAGAATTTCTCTTCAGTGGATGCTATTGCCGCTCTTTTGGTTAAGAATGGAGCAAAATAAGCTTATATGGATTTTGTATTTAAGCATAAGAGAATAAGTGGCATCCTGACCGTCCTGCCCCAAAAGGCAGTGAAGTTTGAGGATGAGATGGCAAACTATAACTTCTCACCTGCAAAGTGTATGAAGTTAAAGATTGCCATGGGGTATAATGAGCATCGTATTGCTGCAGAGGGGCAGACGTCATCAGATTTCTGTGAATATGGCTTGAAGCATCTTGTAGAAAATGGTTACTTAAATTCTGAAGAGGTAGATGCATTACTGTTCGTATCACAGTCACCTGACTATTTCATGCCTCCTACCAGCAATATCCTTCAGGGGAAACTAGGTATGCGACAGGATTGCCTTTGTATGGACATTAATCAGGGATGTGCAGGGTTCGAACTTGGTTTAATACAGGCTTGCATTCTTTTGGATCAGCCCGCCATCAAGAGAGTTGTCCTGCTCAATGCTGATGTATTAAGTCCGAAGGTAAGCCCAAGAGACCGTAACAGCAAACCATTGATTGGTGATGCGGCTGCAATTACAATTATTGAACAGTGTGAAGAAGAAAATCCCATCTATGCAAATATTAAGATGGATGGTGCTGGCGCATTAGTTCTTAACATACCCGCCGGTGGTTTTCGTATGCCCAGTACACCTGAAACAGCAGTCATGGAAGAAGATGCTGCAGGCAACTTCCGCAGCAAAGACAACCTTGTGATGCAAGGAGACGAAGTTTTTAACTTTGTACAGCGAGAGGTTCCTCCAATGATAGAGCACTTGTATGAGCAGAGTGGTGTTGATCGTAATGAGGTAGATTGGTATATGTTCCATCAGCCCAATAAGTTTATGCTACATAAATTAGCTGATAAGTTAGGCGTTCCTCACGAAAAAATGCCTGCAAACATTGTTGAGAACTTTGGTAATGCCAGTGGTGTTACTGTTCCGACTTGTATAAGTTACAATTTGGGTGAAACAATATGTAATGAAACCAAACAATTATGCATGGCAGGATTTGGCGTAGGACTCACCTGGAGTTCAATCATGATGAAAGTTGGAAATTTAAAGTTTAATCAAATAATTGAGTTTTAATAATTATGGAAGAACTAATAGCAAAATTGGCAGAGATTCTTGAAGTGGAGAATCTTGATATCACAAAGAAGTTTACTGATTATGATGAGTTCGACTCATTGGCAGCTCTGACTATCTTAGCAACATTAGATTCGGACTACAATAAGACGATGAAAGCCTCTGATATTCGTGGTTTCGAGTCTATTGAAGCATTCTGCAAAGAAGTATTAGCATAATGCATATGTGTTATACACTTATTACTGGTGCGACTTCTGATATTGGGTGCCAAATTTGTGCCACATTGGAAGCGGCAGGCCATCGTTTGTTAATGACCGACCTTGATGAGGGCGTTTTGCTCGAATCAAGGGCGGCCTTAATGACTCCCGAAAAACATCGTGTATTGGCACTTGACCTTTCTGATGTAGAACGGGCAGAAATTACACTTACGGATTATCTAGTTAAGGAACAACTATCTGTTTCAAATGCAGTTTTTGCTGCTGGTATATTTACAGTAAAGCCTATCAAGATGGCGAACTATGCCTTTGTCAAAAAGAATTTTGATATTGCGTTATTCTCTATCATTGCATTAACACGTGTGCTCACTTCAAAGAAAACCAATGCGGATAATTTGAAGGGTATTGTAATGATTTCCAGCGTATCTGCGATTATGGGGACAAAAGGTTATGCAACCTATGGTGCTGTAAAGGCTGGTATGCTTGGGCTGATGAAGTCTTTAGCAGCAGAACTGGCTCCTATAGTAAGAGTTAATGCCGTGATGCCAGGTGGAATCCGTACACGTACAACAAACTTTATGTACGAGATGCAAGAGGCTCCTAATCCTCGTTACTTACTGGGTAATGGCAAAAAAACGGACATCTCATATATGGTTGAGTTTCTGCTTTCAGATAAAGCTCGATGGATTACTGGTCAAGAGTTTGTTGTAGACGGAGGTTTGACAATAAGTTAAAACTTCTTATCGTTTAAAAAAAACGATGGTTTCCTGGGGTATATTAATACAAATATTTACATTAACCCTTATATATAAGACCACATGCCGAATTTTACTGTTCGTATAGAGTGCATGACTTTCAACCACGCTCCATATATTGTGGATGCGATGAATGGTTTTTGCATGCAAAAGCTATAAGAGAAAAGAATTATAGCCTAACCATGATGTTTTCAAGAGCATTATATTATCCGACGATTGATATCAAGAATGAAGCATGGCTCAAATCAGCTGTGTTGTATTGGGACAGAATAGAAACAATTGTACCAGAATCTATACAACAGCCATACCAGCGAAGGACAACGAGAGCATTAGAAGATTCTGGAATATTGTTTCCTCACTGGGTCAATCCAAATAGTGAGGAGGTGAGAGGTCTTGAGCTTGACGTGGCGACATATCTGAACACCAAAGCAGTGGAAAAACAAAGTTTAAAAGATTATAAACGCAATAGCAATCTCGAACTTTACCGCATCATTACGATGCTGGCAATTGTAGCCCATCACTATGTGGTGAACTCTGGACTGATAGGGGGGGCAATTTCTTGTGACGATTTCAATACCCGCAATGTATTCTTCCTGCTCTTTGGTATGTGGGGGAAGACTGGCATCAACTGTTTCGTCTTGATTACCGGATACTTTATGTGTACGTCGCAGATTACACTTCGCAAGTTCCTTAAGCTGATGCTACAGATAGAGTTCTATGCCTTTGTCATATCACTGCCGTTTTGGTTTTACCATTACGAAGGGTTTTCCATGAAGGATTTGGTTTTGCTCTTGATTCCTGTTACAATGGTATCTGATTGGTTTACAAGTTGCTTCATCCTGTTTTGGTTGACCATTCCTTTCTTGAATGTGCTAATCAGAAATATGGATAGGAAGATGCATCTGCGGCTTATTGCCTTGTGTCTGTTTATATACACTGCTGTACTATATATCCCTACAGGTGGAGTGCGAATGAATTATGTTTCTTGGTTCATGGTGCTGTATTTTATATCGTCATATATAAGGTTATACCCTGAATATATTTATCGTAGTAACAGTACAAAGACGTGGGGATGGCTCTCGTTTGCAGCAGTATTGTTGGCTGTGGGAAGTGTAGTGTTCCTCTTATGGCGAAATGACGTATATGAAAGGACTAAACAGGTTTACTTCTTTGTCTCGGACTCGAATGCCATCCTTGCATTGCTGGTGGGCGTAACGACATTTATGTTTTTCAAGAATCTTAGGATACCACATAATAAATTTATCAATGCCGTAGGAGGCACAACCTTTGGTATTCTACTGATACATGCACATAGTGATGTTATGCGGCACTGGCTCTGGCGTGACACTGTTGATTGTGTAGGGCATTATTCCGATGCATACTATTACCTGTATGCTCCTGTTGCAGTACTCTGTATCTTTGCTGTATGCAGTTGTATTGATTATATAAGAATTAACACCTTGGAAACGTGGGTATTTCATTACCTTGATAGCAAATGTCAGAACAAAGTTTAAAACAGAAAACTAAAAAAGGACTGTATTGGCAGTTTCTGAACCAGTTTTCCAATTACGGCATACAGTTTATCATAGGTATCTTCATGGCTCGTCTGCTGACACCAGAAGACTATGGTATCACAGCCCTGCCTGCGGTGTTCATTTCGATAGCAAGTATTTTTATTGATTGCGGATTTGGTGGGGCAATCATTAGAAAACCTGATTTAAAGGAAGAGGATATATCAACTGCATTTTATTATAGTGCTTGCGTCGGTGCAATCTGTTATGTTTTATTATTTTTTTCTGCTCCTTATATAGCCTCGTTTTATGATGTTCCCATTCTTGATAATATCATTAAGGTTACGTCTCTAACATTTCTTATAGCTCCGCTTAATACACCACAAGGAATAATTCTTAATAGGAAGTTGGATTTTAAAACACCCACTAAAATAGGCGTTATATCAAAAATAATTATGGGGATATGCGGTATTGTATTAGCTTATACTGGCTATGGAGTGTGGGCCATAGTTCTTTCTAATTTAATTTCATCAATAATAAATCTTATATTAACATGGTATGTTGTACGTTGGTATCCTAAAACAGGATGGTCTAAAGAATCCTTTTCATATCTTTGGAATTATGGTAATAAGATGTTAGCTTCCTTTCTCTTTAGTAGGATTTATGATAATATTGTCCCAATATTCATTGGGAAGTATTACTCTCCTGCAGCTTTAGGTGAATATAATAGAGCCCAGAATTATGCATCTTTGCCATCATCTCAAGCTACAGGAGTTTTACAAACAGTTACATTTCCAGTCTTAAGTAAGATTCAAAATGATGATAAATTATTAAGAGATAGTTACAGACGAATATTAAAGTTGTCTGTATTCGTAGTTTTTCCTATCATGATGTTATTATCAGCTATAGCAAGGCCACTCATTATATTAATGATAACGGACAAATGGGAGGGATGTATTTTGCTTCTTCAGCTTATATGTTTTTCTCTTATGTGGTACCCTGTCCATGCCATTAATTTGAATTTATTGCAGGTTAAGGGACGTACAGATTATTTTCTTAAGTTGGAAGTTATTAAAAGAATATTTGGAATAGCTGTTTTGTGTGTAACACTTCCTATAAGCTTGGTAGCGATGGTATTGGGTGGATGGGTGTCATCTGCATTTTCTTTGATAGTAAATACTTATTATACAGGTAAAATTTTAAAGTTGGGGTTTGTAGAGCAGTTACATGACTATATGCCCTCTTTATTATTAAGTTTATTCATGTATGGCTGTGTTTGCACTGTTAATATTTTTGTTGAAGGTAATCTTTTACAAATAATTATTGGAGGTATAGTTGGTACACTTGTCTATATAGGAGGTTCTTTATTGTTTAAATTTTCTGAACTTGAAGATTTAAAATACTTTATTAATATCAAAAAGTGATAATGAATATACTATATCTTATTACATTTTATCGTGTTGGTGATGGTACGTCTTCAGGACTCTTTTCTCAGATAGAGATTGATAAATCGTTTTATGATGATTACCTTATTGTGACAAAGAAAATTAGCTCATCACAAGATGGACTTAATATTATTACCATAGATAATAAAAAGGAGATTGAGATATTTACTCAAAAAGGTCCTTTAATTATTCACTATTTTAGAGGACACTGCTCGAATATTCTGTTGGATGCCTTGCAATTAGTAGGTTTTAGCACACCTGTAGTTACGACAATTTGTCAGTCTCCTTCTTACAATAATTTATGGCTAACACCATTTGAGTTGAAACATACATGGCAGTTCGTCTTTATCGATAAGAGTGCATATAATAATAAACTCATCTCTTTTCTTCCAGACAATGTTAAATGTCAGATTTACTTATCAGGAAAGGGAATTTATAAGGATTTCAGTTATCTTAAAAAGGTAGATAATGGTGATAAAGTGGTTTTTGGTAGAGGATCAACATCTATAAAATGTCCATCAACCATGTTTGACGTCTTTGATAAAATAGATATTCCGAATAAATTATTTCGAATTGTTGGTATTGATGGCGATAGTTGGGTTAAAGAAGAAGCTGCAAAACGTTCTGAAGTGGAAGTGTTAGGGCAATTGCCCCAAAAAGAGTGGGAAGCTGTTTGTAACTCTTTTGACGTGTTTCTTTATCAATTACCAGATGATTGCTATGCATCAATAGATGGAACTTTAGGGCTGGCTATGCTACTTGAAAAACCAGTTGTTTATATGGGATGCGATGCCCCTAAAGAAAGATTTACGCATGGAGTAGATGGATTTGTAGCAAATTCTATCGACGAGATGGCACATTACGCCACACTTCTTGGAAAGGACAAAGAATTAAGGGTAAAAATAGGAAAAGCTGGAAGGGTATCAACGATAAGGAATTTTAAACCTGAAATAAGAAATCAGAAATATCGTGAGGTCTATGGGCGTTTAAATAAACATATAACCTTTAAGATTCCTCTCTCGTATAAAGTCAGATTTTTATGTAAAAATAAGATACAAGCAAGGATTTTTCTAAGAGGAATCTTAAGATACTTATTTCCTAATGTGTTTAGTTTATATAAAAGAATAAAAATATAGAAAATGGCAAAATATTCTTTTTTGTTACCAGCCTATAAGGGAAGCTTCTTGGATAAAATGCTAAGTAGTATCCAAGGTCAAACATATACTGATTTTAAAGTTGTCATAAGTGATGATTGTTCACCTGAGAATCTTAAAAGTATCTGTGAACCGTACTTAATAGATACTCGCTTTACATACAGACGAAATGAGAGAAATATGGGGGTTGATGGATGGATTAATCATGGGAATCTATTAGTCAATCTTTGCGAGACAAAATATTGTATAATAGCAAGTGACGATGATGTTTATGAACCGACTTTTCTTGAAGAGATAGATAAACTGGTTATAAAATATCCTGAATGTGCAATATTTCATGCAAGGACAAAGGTTATTGACGAAAATGGAGATGTTTGTTTGACAGACCCCCCTTATTTTGAACGAGTCTCTCAGTTAGAGTTTATTTCTCAATACGAGTATTTCAATCATATTGAATGCGCAGCAAATTATGTATACAAAACAGATATAATAAAAAAATATGGAGGTTTCGTAAATTTTCCACTAGGTTGGGGTAGTGAAACGGCTACTAACTTTGCACTAGCAAAAGATGGATGTGTAAATACTCGTAATATTCTATTCTCTTTTAGAATGTCAGGTATAAATATTTCATCAGAGAGAAATGAAAAACCGGAGAAGACTAGAAAAAAATTCCATGCAGTTCTCATGTTTGAAACTTTTTTTGAAAAACTTATAAAAGATATAGAAGTTAATAATCGAGAAGAGGAGATGTTGTTAAAAACAGTAAAGGATTATCATAAATATCAGCATATTAAAAATGCAGCATGTTATTATTCATCGTCTATAACTTTTATGGAGTTAACCTCTTTTATTAAGGATTTCAACGACAAAGGCTATTTTTTAAATAAATATGAGATATATCAACTTTTTAAGAGGTGGCTTTTAAAACGTCTTTAAGGTATGAATATTCCCATTACATACGCAAAGGGCATTGCGATTATTTTAATGGTTTTCGCTCACGGGGGGTGTCCTAATGAATTAGAACGTTTCATTGCTATGTTTCATATGCCACTTTTTTTCTTTTTTAGTGGTTATTGTTTTAAAGAAACATATTTAGGAGCACCTGTAGAATTTGTTAAAAAGAGAGTAAAAGGATTGTATGTCCCTTTTATTAAGTGGGGCCTAATAATATTGATATTACATAATGCTTTTTACTATATAGGAATCTATAGCATAGACTCTGGTTATAATAATTATGTTTATACTTGGAATGATTATTGGTGGAGAGCTGTTAATATTTTGAAGTTTAAGTATGCGGAACAACTTCTGGGAGGTTATTGGTTCTTACCAGCACTATTTTTTGGGGGGGTAATATCGTGGGGATGCATTCGTATCTTTAGACGTTATATATTGATAGGTGCCATTATGATGCTTGTAGTAGGCTATGGACTTGGTTTGCTTTTCTCACATCATTTGCATACCTTTGGGTTATGTGAGAAATGGTTTGCTGTTGCTTTCCTATTTATAATGGGGCATTATTTTGCAAAAAAGAATCTTAAACCCTTTACCCTTTGGCAGTCTTTTATCGCAATAGGACTTGTAGTTATAGGAAGTATATTTTGGCCTCATTCCATGCCTGCTGACTATTATTGTACATGGGAAATATTTCCCTATATGGGGACGGCCATATTAGGGACATGGAGTGTTTACAGTTGGTGCAACATGATTGAAGGCTGCAATTCAATGTTCCAAAAGACACTTCGTTTTATTGGCGAAAACACTTTAACAATTCTTACATGGCATTTTCTGAGCTTTAAGATTGTCAGTTTGTTGATAGTAGTCATCTATGGTCTTCCTTTCAGTTATATCGGAATGCATCCAGTAATAACAGATTATTCTCATATAGGGTGGTTTGTTGTATATACCATCGTTGGAATTGTTGTTCCGTTATCACCAATGCTTGTTAAGGTTTACTATGGCAAACGAAAATAAAGATATTTAAAGATTGAACATTTTTTGTCTTAAATATGTGGACTAACATTGATATTGTCATGAAGCTTCGCCATCTCTATGGTTTAATTGACCACCCACAAGTGCGACCAGCACCGCCAAGGGAGATGAACAAAGAGCGAATCATGAAGATTGTTTATGATAAGATACTTGAAGGGAAACCTCTCATGTTTGCTCGCTTTGGGAGTATAGAGTGTGATGTCTGTGAGAATGTGAAATACACACTGCATGAGAAGCGAAGTAACTGGAAGTTCATCATGTGGAGAGGGCAGCCTAATTTCATCAATCCATATGTTACTCCTCTATTTAGTAAAAATGCAGGATTCTTTCCTTCTGATAGTGTGGAACACTTAGAGCGTTTCTATCAGCTGATGGTTGATAGCATGACAGAAGTGGATATCCTTGCCAGTTGGTGTTATAATGAAGCAGACTTCAAAGAGGAACTAAAAAATGCAATAAAAGTTGATAGAGAGACCTCTACGCCTTTGCTGACAGATAGGCCTTGGACTTTAGCTTTAGAGGGGAAAAAAGTCTTGGTGGTTCATCCTTTTGCAGAGACGATAAAGAGTCAGTTTGCAAGAATTGATAAGGTATTCCTTAATGCTTCAATATGGCCAGACTGCCAGTTGGATGTTATGAAAGCTGTTCAAACGGCAGGAAGCAACAAGACGCAATTTAAGGATTGGTTTGAGGCTTTAGAGTGGATGGAGAATGAAATAGATAAACGCGACTACGATATTTGTTTGTTGGGATGTGGTGCCTACGGTTTCCCATTAGCGGCTCATATCAAACGAAGCGGAAAACAAGCTATTCACATGGGCGGCGGATTGCAGCTCTTATTTGGAATTAAAGGGAGGCGATGGGAGACAATTGACATTTTTATTAATCAGTTTCCGTATGCAAAGACTTATTATAATGAATTTTGGGTTCGCCCTTCTTTAGAAGAAACTCCTCCTAATGCAGAAGGTGTTGAAGGAAGTTGCTATTGGTAAATAATATGATACATATTGCTCTTTGTCATGATGACTACTACTCACCCTTTGCAGCAACAGTTATAGCATCTGTGTTGGACAATAATAAGGGAGAGCAGATTACTTTCCATATTGTTAGCGAAGGAATAACACAAGAAAAAAGAGAATCTCTATCTAAGTGGGTCTTAAATCATAACTGCTGTATTTGCTTCTACTCTATTTCGATAGATGATTTTAGAAGCTTTCCATTTGAAGAAGATGCACGTCTTCATTTTGGGGCCTATTTCAGGTTGTATTTGGGAGAAATATTAACTAATATCGATCGCGTCATATATTTGGATTGTGATTTGATAGTTGTTGGGTCGCTTCATGATTTGTGGAATACTAGTTTGGAAGGATTCGCATTAGCTGCAGTCAGAGATCGTATTAATGATTACATTCATGTTTATAATCGTTTGCGATATCCCTTATGTGATGGTTATATTAATTCGGGCGTCTTGCTAATTGACTTAAAGCGATGGAGAGAGGATCATTTCTTTGAAAAAGCTAAGGCTCTGGCTATAAGAATTCCATTGTCCTTGAAGAATCATGATCAAGACATTATCAACGCTATCTATCATGGAAAAATTAAAATGATAGATTTTAAGTATAATCTTCTTGAATATTATTTGTATGTAGAAGAATGGCTTGATATGGATAGAAAGTATTATCCCGACATTATAAAAGCCTGTCATGAGCCTATAATAGTTCACTTCTGTATGCCTATGAAACCCTGGCATTATGAATGCATTAATCCTTTTAAGACATTGTATTACAAATATAAGGCTATGACGCCATGGCCTGAAGTAGAATTGTTTCATAGAAAAGAAAAGTTAACACCAAAGCTAAAATTAAAGCGATTGTTGGGAAAATTGGGATTGTACCATATTGAAACCAAACCGACGTTACGGAAAGACATTAATGTAATAGAGGAACCTGACAATGTACTGTTCTGAAGATGACTAAACGCATAGAATACCTTGACGCCCTTCGGGGCTTCGTGATGCTGTTAGTGGTGCTGGGGCATGTGCCCATGTACTGCTATCATCATCTTGCAGGTGTTTCGTTCTGTGCAATACCTTCGACCTTCCATTTGGCATTGTTCTTCTTTATTTCGGGGTGGTTTGTAAACAGCAAAGCTGTACGAAACGCTGACGCTACGTTACGCTTGCGCTACGATAACGATACCTTTAATGGGTTGTGGAAGGTCTTGAAAGGGAAGTTCGTTCAACTCATTGTGCCAACGATGGTGTTCTATCTGTTGTTCTGCTGGATGAATAACATCGATGTTGTTGAGAATCTGTGGA
>AUXO010449093.1_pt1 | contig 11136 bp, 5 predicted proteins | sample 768731 | NCBI WGS metagenome assembly AUXO01 (sample SAMN02715735, study PRJNA202380) | gut metagenome | biome: sheep rumen | host: Ovis aries | place: New Zealand: Palmerston North | reverse complement strand
ATACCATCAAGTGCATACTTAAATAATCCCCAGAAATTCCACTTTGTTGTACCTGCTACTCGCTCTATATTTTCAAATGGTAACCAGTATGTTCTAAAACCGATCCATCCAAAAATACCCTTTGAAAATCTATTATATTCACTCATCGAAACTATAGCATCAACCATTTCTCGCTTCATAAGTCTGAAATCTCTTGCACCGTCAACAACATCCGCATCCGAAATTTTATTTATTATTTTATAGAATTTTCTAGCGAAAAAACTTCTAATTGGCGGTTCGCCTTTTCTAGTTTCTCTTCTAGTTGCAACTGAATCATACTCTCCAGTTTTTAGGATTTTTACCATTTCAGGCAAAAGTGAAGGTGGATCTTGTAAGTCAGCATCCATTACTGCTACGTAATCTCCTTTTGCATTACAAAAACCAGCATACATTGCAGCTTCTTTTCCAAAGTTTCTTGAAAAAGAAATATATTTTACATGCTCATCCTTACCTGCTAATTCTTTTAATTTTGAAAGTGTGCCATCCTTAGAACCGTCATTAACAAATAATAACTCATATTCGACATCCATACCTGATAAAACCTTAGTAGCTTCATCATAAAAATATGGAAGAGCTTCCTGTTCGTTATAACAAGGAACAATCGCTGTTATTTTCATAATTATCCTCCATTCCTTTAAAACTGAAATCAACGCTCATCTTAATTTTGTGTCAGTTTTAAATATGTATTGTCTATCATAAAAGCCCTTTTTATTTATACTGCATAACCCTATTATAATCATATCCTGTATCAGAAATAACTGATACTTTCTTAAGTTCAAAGTAAACCATAGCATTTTCTTTAAGTTCAATATCAAAACTTACTTTGCCATCTACTGCACTTATAACCTTAGTAGAAACTTGTGGATAAGAAGCACTCTTAATAAGTTCAATATCTTCCTTCTTAAGAATTCTGTTTTCACCAAGATCATGCCATACCTTAAGTGGATTACATACTTCTTCATCTACTCTCTTAGTAAGAAGTACATAATTCCCATCTTTAACATTGATTTCATATGAATTAATAAAGTCATTTCCACTACGTTCAAGAGTCACGTTATAACACACACCCTTAACTGTGTTTTCATTATCTATAACTACAATACTTGTATCATCCTTCTGAATACATGTTTTGTAATTATCCTTTAAATATTTAAAGAATGCAAATGTCCAAAATGTAGGTTTTGGAATATTACCATATGTAACAAGGCCAAATCCACCGTGGAATAATGAATATGGTACACCCATTTCTTCAAAACAATCACCAAATGTCCAATATGAATATAGCTTATTATCATCACCAAGTTTTGATAACTGATTAGCTATATAAGCTGCATTCTGGTTTGTATCATGTAATGGACAGATTGGAATATATGATGTATTAAATTCTGTAATATGAATATCCTTTCCCTTAAATTCAGGAAAACTATCAATAATCTCTCTTGTTGAATGAAGTCCTGGAAAACCATCTTCCTCATTCATAGGATCCATAAGTTTTGCATATCCATAATGACCTGTATATTCAGGTAATTCTGTTGCGTAATGATGTCTTGTAATAACATCAGGTTCAAGGTTCTTTTCCTTACAAAATTCAAGAAATGCCTTAATCCACTTTCTATCTGAGCCACCACATACTGCAGGTCCCCCTACCTTAAAGTCTTTATCAACTTCCTTAACTGCATTGAATGATACTTCAAATAATTTAAAGTATTCTTCCATGTCAGCATTCTCCCAGAAACCTGGTAAGTTAGGTTCATTCCATACTTCAACTGGCCAAGTTATAACTTCATCCCTGCCATATCTATCTATTAAATGTCTTAATGTAACCTGAATCAACTTCTTCCACGCATCATAATCCTTTGGAGGTGTTGTATTACCTTTCCAATAGAATATAGTTTGTTCTCCACTTGCCATCTTATATGGCATAAATCCAAGTTCAAGATAAGGCTTTAAATTAATCGAAAGGTAAAAATCAAAAACCAAATCAAGGTAAGTAAAATTATAATCAATTGTTACTTCACCACCGAATCTTGTCATATCTCTTTCCTGATAAATTGCCATATCATCACAGAAAAGTCCATGTCCTCTTATGTACTTGAATCCGATTTCTTTCTGGCAAAGCTTTAACTGATCCTGATACTCTTTAAAAAGAGCAAGACCCATACGTCCAGTTCCAATACAACTATCAACATAATTATTGAAACTGCAACTGTTGTCAAAACTTAATTTGATGTCATTCTTTTTCATTATTTTTCTCCTTTTAGTTTCTTTTTTCTTTTCTTTTTATATTACCTCATCTTTATCCTATCTTATCTTTTGCGTAATTATATAACGCACTTATGGCAAAGCATATTAAACCTGCTGCCAAAAATCCAACAGCCTTAGAAATAGCATCATCTATCGCTAAATCGACTAAAATCAACTTAAATACAAATATCATTGATAGCCATAATCCATATATTCTAAGACCCTTTTTATATATTTTAAATCCAAATATTATACATAGGCTAGCGAATAAAATACATGCAAGACTGATAACTATATCTGGTGCATTAAATGAACTTAAAATAACCATAAGTAAAACTGTATATTTAAATCCCACATATGCATGAACCCATCTACTTTCATACTCGTAAAACAACGAAACCGAATTAACTGAATATAATGTTAAAACAACTAATACATACATAATATGAACTAATGGATTATCATTGTATCTTAAAATATGAGTTAATCCACTAAACATTATTATTGCATTAATAGCAAATGCAGTATTTCTAAATCCAGTTTCATCCGAACCATCAATAAAACTCTTAGCATAGTCCGTCTTCATAGCAAATACACTTGCAACTGATACAATTATATATTTAATCAGTGATAAATATACTCTTGTAATATCTACCTTCTTGCCAAATATTTCAAATAAAACTGCAAAGAAGTATAAAAATTCTACATATAAAATTATTTTATAAATCTGTCTATATGTCTTTTTATACTTATACATAAAATATGGTACTGCGAAACATATTATAATAATAAATAATAAAGTTGTTCCTGGATAACTTCCCATATTTATACAATATGCAAAAGGTGACCAAACTGTAATCCATTGGAATGTCTTATCATCTCTCACAAATCCCTTATATGCATATAATAGAATACATAAAGATATAAGTGCTAAAGACCATAACTCATTTATAATACCAAGAGCTACTATACTCTCAACACACAATAAAACAACAACAACTGAATAAACCGATTTATGCTTATTATATCTGTACGTATAAATCATCAAAAGTCCTGTTATACAAATCGCAATAATCAAACATACAACTAAAACATCAATATCATTTGGCATTAATCCTAATATAAAAAGTATTAGTTCTACGCTATTTATACAAACAAATATGGAATTAATATTTACTAATTCATCTTTATTATTAATCATAATAAATGCGAGTAAAGCAACAATTCCTATAAGCAAAAGCAAATCAACTAATTGCTGTTTAGATTCAAACGCTTTTAAAAGTGCTAATTCAAATCCATTAAAATTAAAGAATAATATTATTGATCCTAAACTGGCTCCAATGTAATTCACTAAAACACTATACTTTATTGTCTTACCAGCGAAAAATAGTATTATTTGCCCTAATATAAACATTATAACCAAGGCATATATTATATTTCCATCAGTCAATTCATCAGATAATTCTATTATCCTATTAACGCCAACACTTATTGTTATAAATACTCCAATTTGACCTATAACAACAAATAATGTATTAGCATATCTCGATAGATACATAACCACAATGGCCCATAATAATACACCAACTAATAAAATGCCGTCAGTTATCATTTCAAAATGTATTCTTGTAACTAATAACGAAACAAATATACATCCAACGCCACATGCCATTATAGCCAATTTAAATCCATCTTTATTATTCTTCTTAACTCCAAAATATCCAAATGCTTCTAATCCAAAACTAAAAATAAACATTGAAGCAACCTTTATTTCATCTGTTAAATTTGGATAAAATACAGTTGAAAATATAATAATACTTATAAATATAAGAACTGATGCGATAACACTCATCATATTCTTTCCAAACCAATCTTCAAAATCCTTACTTTTTCCACTATTAACTACATTTATCGGATTTCCATATCCATAAACATTTTGATTTAAACCTGGATTTTGATTCAAATTTTGATTTTGGTTCAAACTTGGATTTTGATTTAAATTTTGATTTTGGTTCAAACTTGGATTTTGATTTAAACTTAATGCTTGATTCATAGTTGGAGTTTGATTCGTAGTTAAGTTAACATTTTGATCGGGATTATTATTGTTAACATTATACTGTCCGCTGCTATATCTCGCTTGTCTATATGCAGGATTACTAACATTATTAATATCGTTAGCCTGCTCACTCTGTTCACGCATCAACTGTTCTTTTTTTATTTTCAGAATATTAATTTCCGATTTCAATGAATAAATCTGACTTTCCAAATTGCTAGCCATGAAATCTAATTGTTTGATTTTTTCTTCTAATTCCTTATTATCCATATTATCCTCTTATAACCTTTATACTCAATAAAGGTTTTAACGATTTAATACAATTTTAAGCTATATTTCACATCGTATCTAAAGACACACTCCCACTAATTTAGTATAACACGACTTCCTTTAGTTTTCTACTAAAACAACCAAAGTTATGCATAAAAAACTCACCGCCTATTTAGACGGTGAGTCCATTATCAACTATTTAATTTTACCTTTGAAACCACCCTTCTTAAGAGTCTTCTTATAAGCTTTCTTTAACTTCTTAGGAACGTAGAATTTACATTTCTTTGAAACGCCCTTAAATGCTTTCTTACCAACACTCTTAAGTTTCTTATTTGATTTCATCTTGAAGCTTCTTAACTTCTTATCGCCAGCAAATGCACTCTTACCAATAGTTCTAAGTTTCTTTGACTTAACTATAACTGTCTTAAGACTTGTACATTTAGCGAATGCCTTAGAGCCAATCTTCTTAACATTCTTACCAATAGTAACCTTTGTAAGCTTCTTATTAGCATAGAATGCTTTTGCCTTAATTTCTGTTACGTTATATTTAACACCATCAATTGTAACTGATGCTGAAACAGTAACAGCTTTTGCTTTCTTATTCTTTGAAGCTACAACAGCAACTTCACCTACAGTCTTACCATCTGTTGTACCAGCCTTAGTTACAACATAATTGAACTTCTTATCTTCAACCTTTGTTCCAACCTTAGGACCATCAACTGATTTTGTTTCAACTGTTGTCTTAGAATCAGTCTTCTTTTCATCAACTTTATTATCAGCTTTCTTAGCTTCACCAACAAGTTTAGCTGTACCAAATACTGATGGAGCTGACCAACCCATACCAGATTTGTCATACCAGCTTAATGTACCAATTCTCTTACCTGATTCATCAGCATCATTAACCTGAAGTTCAAGACCAATTAAGCTACCTTCAGCAGCCTTAATATCTGTCCACTTAAATGCAGCTTCAATGCTATATCCCTTACCATCCTTAGGAACTACAGCAAATGACTTAACATTATCAGCTACACACTTATCACCACTAAATGACTGTGTATTTTCATAGTTAATTCTATACTGCTTATCATCTTCTTCATAAGAATCTGATTTATGATTGTTTTCGTCGATGAATACTTCAACTGAATCCTGCTCATATGCATTTGCACTATCCTTATTAAGTACAGGATCTACAACATCAGCTTTTACGTAGAGATTATCTTCATCCCAAAGTAACTTAGCTTCAGCTGTAACATTTGAACCTAAATTAATTGTAAGTGGAACTGTAACTGCATCTTTCCAAGCATCATCAACTTCACCGTCAATCTTAACTGTACCCTTTGTAATTTCAGCAAATGGTCTGAAGTTTGCATTTGCATAGTACTGATCACTTTCTTCCTGTGTAAGTTTAACATCGTTAAATGCAACCTTGTCTTCGCCTACTGAAACTACAACATCAAGTTTAGCTTCACCTACTGCATAAGCACCATCAAGTGTAAGAACTGCTTCATAACCACCTTCAACTGCTTTCATATCTTTAGCAGCAACTTCAGCTTTCTTTGTTTCACCATCAAAGTAATATAAAGTTACTTTATCAGTATCAGCAAGTTTACCCTTAACTAAAGCCTTAACTGTTAATTTCTTTGCATCCCAAATTGGTGAGAATTCACAAGTTACTTTATCATTACCAAATGAATATGTATTAGCGTTATCGAATGAACCATCAGCACTTTCAACAACAAATACATTCTGAATGTATGGCTCTAACTTATCAGCATCAACAAATGCCCAATAAGCTGGTTTTGCCTGATAATTACTATCAAATAACAATGGACACTGTGCACCACCATTTGCTGCACCACCAACATTATTTGAATCATTTAACCATGAATATTTATCAACTGTACCCCATACAACAATACCAGATACATTGATTCCTTCTTCTTTATCAAGTTTTACTAATGTGTCATATAAATTCTTATAGAAATATGCCTGTTTTGTATATTCAGCAACTCTTGTAGCCTTTGTACCATCATATTCTGAACTTGCTTTTACATCAAGTTCTGTAAGCATAACTTCATCAACTACTGCACTATATGCTCTAACAGCTGCTTCTACCTGTCCCATTGTAGGGTTATCAATACCATAATGAGCCTGCATACCACATCCATCAATTCTAGCTCCTTTAGTTGCCTTTACGTCCTCTAACAACTTAACAATACCTTTAACCTTTGTAGCAACAGTTTCATTATAATCATTGTAATATAATTTAAGTGACTTAGGTGCATACTTATTAGCATAAACAAATGCATTAGTTATAAATGACTGATCTTTATAAATATTCCACCATCTAGAATTTTCTTTTGCATTTCTGTATGTACCTGAGTTATCACTAACTGCTTCATTAACAACATCCCATCCGTAGAAGAGATTTTCATACTTGCTGCCTGGTGCTGTGAAATGTTCAAGCATAGTCTTAATATACCATTCCTGACGTCTATCCATTTCTTCTTTAGTTGCATCTTCAGCGTATGTACCATTTTCTTTATCTTCAGTAACACCATCTGAAGTCTTTAACTCAGGTGCACCCGTATTATCCTGGAATAATCCAGCATAATCTTTCTTAAAGAACCAACCTGGTGCCTGTGAATGCCATACTAAAACATGTCCTCTAACCTTAATCTGCTTATCTGGATTTTCCTCATTCCACTTAAGGAACATATCAAGTCTTTCTTCAGCATTTTTATAGTTTAATACAGGAACCTTCATAGCATTCTCGTCGTCTTCATCACATGCTTTAAATGTATTTTTATTAACATATGTGAATTCAACATCTTTTGAACTTGCGTTATTGTATCCTAACATACAATCAAGTTTAAGTTCATTACCTAATGTAACAGCATTAAAATGTTTAGTTGCAAGCTGCATAACCTTCTCATCTGCCGTTTCTGTACCTGTAACAGCGCAACCAACATAAGCATCTTCTCCAAGTCCTTCCTCTGTAGCAACTACACTTCTTAAATCTGGAATATCCATCTGTACTCCATACGATGGAGCTAATGTAAATTCCACTTCACTATCAAGCGAATATGAACCATATGTTTTCTCCTCTGCGTCTGGATCATCAGCTTTATCGCCACTCATAACAATAAGATATTTAGCAGATGCATCATCAAATGCTATTGTAGGATTTCCATATGATACAGCAAGTCCATTGCCCCATGTATCATTTTCAAACTGATCTTCAGTCATAACCTTATAATTGAATGTGTTAGCATCTTCCTTAACATCAATCTGAATTGGTACCATACCATCTTCAATTACTTTTGAGAAATCAAAGAATATACTCTGATAAGCATTTGTGTATGTAACCTTACCTTCTTCGATTGTTGCACCACCGTTCAATGCAATATCAAGATCACTAAGTTTATAAGTTACAGTTTTTGTGTCACTTGGAGCATCTGTTAATGTAATAACTATAGTACCTACATTCTTTGATACGGCACCTTCTGCCATATTCATAAGTACTATTACTGAAAAATCAGTTCCTTCTTCAAAACTCAATGAATTTGAATAGTTAACTAGACAACCATTATCATCATCACCCTGTGTCTGTTGAACTTTAACAGCCACACTTTCAAGACCCGGAAATTCTACCTTTGTTACTCTTTTAGGGTCAATTCCTTCAGGTAATGAAAAATAAACTTGTCCATACTGTGCACTAAAATCGATTTTTGCATTTCCCTTATCATCAAGCACTGGTACTTTGTTTTCGTCCACTTCGATTTCAGCGTTGTGTGTTCCTGCAACACCAAATTTGCCCAAGCTCAATTCATGTGTTCCGTTCTCATATTTAACTTCGGCTTCCTCGTTTCCTCCTTCCTCAGGATTTTGATTGTTTGTAACCTCCCCATCAGCATATACATTTGTATAAACTGTTGAAGGAAGCGCCATAGTAACTGCGCACATTACCGCTAGCGCCTTACTATACATCTTCTTCATGATATAAAAACCTCCTTCTTCATAAAGATAAATCCACTTTATCACAAAAATCTAACAAAATTTACCCGACAAATTGACTTTTATACCCGACAAATTGACTTAATTTTCGTTATTTTTCTGTCAATCTTTCACAAAAAAAAGACAGATTTCTCTGTCTTTTTCAGCATTTCTATATGTATTTATCACAAATTTTACAAACTATTTATTCTGTCTATTAGATAAATCTTTAGCAAATACTTCAGGCTCATACTCAAGCATTTTCGCTAAAAATCCTTTTTCCCATAATTTGTTCTCTATCTTATCTAAAACCTCAACTGATGGCGCAATAATAGTATGATAATGATAACCTCCTGTCATACTTGATAAAAGCATACCCTTACTTTCATCAACTCGCTCTAGGAACTCCTTAACATCTATTCTTGAACGTAAATTAAGTTCCGCTCTAATCAACCCATATGCCTTATGACTAATAAATTCATCAACAATTACTGCACCATAATCTGTAAAAATACTAAGTTCCTCCTCGCAAGCTTCCTTGTCATGATGAACTTTAAAAATCCTTTGGCATACTTTCTCTGAAGCTAATACATAGCCCTTTGTAGTTGAAGTTATGTCAAAACCCTTAGCTCTTAAGATTGCAATATCAGTTACAATAATCTGTCTGCTAACTGATAATCTTTTTGCCAAATCAGTTCCGGAGATAGATTCATAATTTTCATTTAAAATGTTAATTATCTGCTCCTGTCTTTCTATTGCATTCATGGCTTACCTCACATTATTCTACTGGATGAAGATTCTTCAATGATACATCAAGAATTGGTGCTGAATGTGTAAGTGCACCACTTGAAATGTAATCAACTCCCATCTCAACATATAAGTTTAAATTCTCCTTAGTTACATTACCTGAAATTTCAATTTCAGCTCTTCCATCTATATAAGCAATTGCTTCCTTTAACTGCTCTGGCTTCATATTATCAAGCATAATAATATCAGCACCTGCCTCAACTGCTTCCTTAACCATGTCAAAGTTTTCTACTTCAACTTCTATCTTTCTAACAAATGGAGCATATTCCTTTGCCATCTTAATAGCATTTGTTACAGAACCTGCAGCACCGATATGGTTATCCTTAAGCAAAACTCCATCTGATAAATTATATCTATGGTTATTACCACCACCTACTTTAACTGAATATTTTTCAAATACTCTGTTATTAGGTGTTGTCTTTCTTGTATCAAGTAACTTAGTCTTTGTTCCTTCAAGTAAACTTGCAGTCTTATTTGTATAAGTAGCGATACCGCTCATTCTCTGTAAGTAATTAAGTGCTGTACGTTCACCACTTAAAATAACTCTCATGTCACCTGTAACTGTTGCAAGTATTTCTCCAACAGCTACTTTATCACCATCTTCTTTCTTTAAGTCAACTTCAATTTCATTATCAATCAAAGTAAAAACTCTCTTAAATACATCAAGCCCACATATGATACCATCTTCCTTACAGATAAGATCAGCTGTTCCCTTAACAGGTCCCTTAACAACGCTGTTAGTCGAAACATCTTCGCTTGTTATATCCTCCTTAATAGCAGATAATATTAATGGATCCACATTACATAAAAGTGTTGCTTTATCAAACATAATCTTCCTCCTAATAATTATATTTTCTGCTAATCTTACTTCTAACAAGCTTAGCATTTTCATCATTATCATATTTGTCAGCTTCATCTATGGCTCTTAAAACTTTCTCACCATAGATTCTTTCAAGTTTCTCACTATCTTCATATAAACTCAAGTCAGGTAGTGTAATTTCACTTCTTTGTTCCTTATAGCTTTCACTTATTTCCAAAGCAGCATTCTTAGCAAATACCATACTCTCAAGCAAAGAATTACTTGCAAGCCTGTTCTTACCATGAACACCGTTACATGCTGTTTCACCAACAGCGTATAATCTATCACAACTTGTTTTACTATTATAATTAACTGCAATACCACCCATATAGTAGTGCTGAGCTGGAACAACAGGAATAGGTTCTTTAAATACATCATAACCTTTTTCCTTACAGTGTCTTACAATGTTAGGGAAGTGTGATTTAAGTTCCTCTTCAGGAATTGTACGTAAGTCTTCCCATACATGCTTAGTTCCATCTTTTTCCATCTGTTCTAATATCTTTGCAGTTAAAATATCTCTTGGTAATAACTCATCAACAAATCTTTCGCCATTCTTATCAAGAAGCTTAGCCCCTTCTCCTCTTACAGATTCAGAAATCAAGAAGTTTCTATCTTCAACTTCTTCTGTAAAGAATGTTGTTGGATGAACCTGAATATAATTAATATCCTTTGTCTTTATATCGTGAATAAGAGCAAGAGCCACAGCATCACCAGTAAGATTTCTAAAATTAGTCGAATTAACATATAATCCACCAATCCCACCTGTTGCAAGAATAACATAATCAGCAAATACAACAGAAATCTTTCCATGATCTCTATTTACAAATTCTTCTTCTGTTGCTCTTTCAGAATTATCCTTTATAACAGC
>AUXO018419105.1_pt1 | contig 11138 bp, 7 predicted proteins | sample 768731 | NCBI WGS metagenome assembly AUXO01 (sample SAMN02715735, study PRJNA202380) | gut metagenome | biome: sheep rumen | host: Ovis aries | place: New Zealand: Palmerston North | reverse complement strand
CTGCATAAGCAGAACCTTCAATTGCTAACTCTACAGAGAAGTAGAATTTTCCTGTCTTTGAAGTTTGTTTTACTACTATTGCAAATGTACTTCCTTTTAATTGTGTCTTTTCAATATTTATTTTATGATATCCTGTTGATAAATATCCGGTTTCAGCAACTTTTGTTAAGCTATTTAAATCCATTCTTGAATCATTAGGATTGATAAATATTTCTAATTTTGTTTCTTGAGGTATTTGAACACCAACACTATCGATATATTCATCAGCTGATGAATTTCTATCGTATGTTGTAGCAATATAACCTACACTTGTTGAAGATGATCCAAGTTGATGAACACCTCCAAAAAAGTCATGTTGATATATTCTATCATAATCTACTTTAGATGTAGCACATATACCATATGTCTCTGCTTCTACATAAAAATCTTCATAAGATATGTACATATATCCATTATCAAATGAACTTGATCCATATGAGTTTTGAATTATATATGCACCATCTGTTGATGGTTTTCTTTTAAAGTTATCTCTTGAATAATTGTCATCCCATCCTACAATTGATATAGCATGGTCTCTTCTTGCGTTTTCTTCATTGCAGTTATAATTCTTTGCTCTATATATATTTGTACTATCATAATATTTAGCATTACTTCCAACTGTCATTGTTGTAACAGAACCATATTTTACAATGTGTTCTTTTATTTGATTTCTAATAGCTTCAACTCTTAATGAAGTATATTCATTACCTGAAGCATCAAAATATCTTACACTAGTTGTATTTCCATCTGAGTCAAGTGTATATTTCTTTTTGATTTGTGGGAATATTACATAGTCTGTTACTATAGTATCTACTGGTTTATTAATTGAACTAAGTGGTATTTTCTTTTCATTATTTTCGAATGGCATGTTGTTTTCTGTAACAGCACCACTACCATTAGATAAATAAGCAAGACCAATAATTGGTAGACCACCAGTTCCTACTTCTCTTGCGAATCCATTTGGATTGACTCCGTCTGAGAATGTCTTAGAACATGTGTAATCCATATGTCTTTCAGAAAAATTCCCTAAATTTCTTGTTCCATTTGTTAATGCGATGTTTGTTTCCATTGATTTTAATATTGAGAATGCCCAACATTCATTTGTTGATTGTTGATTCTCCACTCTTAAGTTAAGTGCATTTCTCATGTCATATGTTGAATCACTGCTTGAAGCACCAACAGAATTTAAATCAATGTTTCCAACGCTTCCTAAATCAGTAAAATTGTTTATCATGTCTGGAACATAATTTGAGTCAATACTCTTTTTATTCAAATATTCAGTTAAGTAGCTATCACTAAGTTCGACATCATATGCGATAGGCATATTAAAGTCAGTTCTTTCTTCTTCTGGTAATTTAAGCCATTCTTCAAAATCTTGGCTTAAAGTGCTCTCTAGATCTTGTGCAAATACTGCACTAGATGTTAATAAGATTGCAGCAAATACAGAAGAAGCGATAGCGAATTTTACTTTACCTATGTTGAATTTTTTCATCTTAGTTCTCGCTTTCTTTTTTGACTACATTCTTATTATACAATGGTTTTGACATAAAATCAAGCACATCTCCTTATTTTTCAAGGGTTTTAGGGTTTTCAAAAGTTGTAAGTCGCTAGGGAACTGGGTTTCAGCAACCAAAATTATGTAAAATATTAAGTTTTCGTTACATTCCCGTTTTTTGTTGTTTTGAGATATATTTAATTTTTGTTACATTTTTGTTACATTTTCTTAATAATAATGATATTTTTATTTAAGTTTTTAGGTGTATAATAATGTTGATATACTAATGATATTTTGGGAGAAATAGATGAATATCAATTCAATTCTAAAGAAGGAAGGAATTTCCGTAATTGGCCAATTGAATACGTTAGAGATAAATAAGATTGCTTCAAGTATCTCTGCAAAGTTATGCAAAGCATTTCCTGAGCATAGTCTTGATCAAAGCAATTTATTTATTGCAATCGCTAGACTTAATATGTACGTAGCAAATATGCCACATGATAATGCCTTTGCGAAATATTGTTATTTTAATGATTCTATTTACTTTAATCAAAAAATGGATCTTAATAACCTTAACGATATTGCATTACATGAATGTATACACTACCTACAAGGAGTTCGTAAAGAAAACGGCAAGCTTGCAAGACTAGGTCTATATGATTTAGACTCATTCCGCCCTATGGGTGAAGCTTTAAATGAAGCAGCCGTTCAAGAAATGGCTTCTGTTGCTGTTAATACTCCTACAGATACTGTTAGATATTATAATATGGATTTTTCTACTAATAGTCCAGATTATTATCCTGTAGAGACTGCTATTATTAATCAAATGACATTCTTTACTGGAACTTATCCTTTATATCATAGTACTTTATATAGCAATGATATATTTAAGAATACATTTATCGCCAAAACAAGCTCAACCGTATATGATCAAGTTGTTAGAAATCTAGATCAAATTATGGAATATGAAAATAATCTATCAAAAGTTTCATATAAGTTATCTGTTTCATCAATTGAGCTTAGACTTGATAAAGTTAAAAAATATAATTCAATGCTTCATGATATTAAAGAAGTAATTAAGAAAAAAACATTAGAGACACAAGAATTAATTCTAACTAGCTGCTTTAATAATTCTCTAGCACAAGTTAGAACACTTGAAGATATCGATGAAATTCAAGGAAAATTAGCTGATTTTAAAAATGTTTTAATTACAACAGATGATTATAATTATTATGATGAATATGCATTATTCTTATCAACAAAACTTGAAGAAAAGAAATCATTTATTGAAAAATATGGTAATATTCTTCAAATGAATGCCGTAACTCACGAACTCGCAAATGTCGAGCAGCATTCATATGGATATACTTTCTTCAAGAATCTGTTTAAGAAAATGAAATTATTATTTGAAGAAAAAATAAGAGAGAAAGATTTTTAAAAATAAATTTTAATAATCTTTCTCTTTTTTTATAATTCTATATTTAGATTTTCTTTTTGGGCTTCCTCTAAAAATAGTTTTAGATCATTCCAAAAATCAATCTTTTTAATTTCATCTCTTAGTAGTGCTGCTGGATGATATGTTGGTATATATTTTATACCTTTTTGTTCTATAATTCTTCCTCTTGCTTGAGTTATTGATAAGCTATCTCCTAAAATAGCCTTAAGTGCAACACTCCCTAGCAAAAGGACAACTTTCGGTTTGATTATAATTACTTGATTTCTTAAGTAATCAATGCAAGCTTGAACTTCTCCTTTTTGAGGATTTCTATTCTCTGGTGGTCTACATTTTACAATATTTGCGATATAAAGTTTCTTTCTATCTATTCCTAGACCAATAAATGCTTGATCCATTAGTTTTCCACTTTTTCCAACGAATGGTTTGCCTTGCTCATCTTCATCGCCTCCAGGCCCTTCGCCTATAACCATTAAGCCAGAATCTATGTTTCCATCTCCAAATACAATATTCTTTCTTGTTTTGCATAGGTCACATCTTTCACAACCGGATAATAGATTTTTCTAATTCCTCCATTGTTTCAAACATATATAGCACCTTCTTTACATACTAATTATTAATGTAGATAATTGGTAATTCTTTCCATCAGCTCTAAAAGAATTGATTTTATCACTATGACATACGCTACATAGTCCAGAATCATATATATTCTCCTCTTTTATTCCTTTTTCTGTAAGCATTATTTTATTAATCATAGTTGTATCTATATTATACTTTTGTGTGCCATCTTCTAGTAATCTTCCTTTTTCAATAAACTCTTCTAGTCTTCCTGTATATTTAAATATACTCTCACATAATTCTTTAACTGGAATATCTACTTCGAAATGGCATTTTCTAATTGATGGTGAGAAAAATACGTAGATATCTTCTGGATTGCATCTGTAGTAGTTAATCATCTTATCAACTGCTCTTTCCGCAATCTTTTGGAATGTTCCTCTCCATCCTGAATGGATATTTCCTATTACTTTCTTTACGGGATCATAGAATAATATTAGATTACAATCTGCATTTGTTGTACATAGAGTAATTCCCTTTTGATCTGTAAGTAGGCCATCTATGCTTTGTAGTTCTTCAGATCTCATTACTTTATTTATACATCTTAAATTTGAAGTATGTTTTTGGAGTGGTTTTACTCTAGTATTAACATCTAGTTCTAGGGCTCCAAATATTTTTTCTATGCTCTCTTGTTCATGTTCAGAATTTGTACGAAATTGAATATTTTCTCCCTTTAAAGTATACGCATTGTTGATTCCCATTTCTAATAATTTTTTAAATTGAATATATTCTATTCCATTCTTATTATTATACTTTAGTACATCATTTTCAAATCTATCCATATTCTCTCCTTATTTAATAAACTTTCTAGGAATTCTACTTGAAATTGTTGATAGTATTTCGTAATTTATAGTACCACATCTTCTGCTTACTTCTTCTAATGTTATTAAGTTATTATCCCAAATATATATTGGATCTCCAACTTTTACGTCTTCAATATCAGTTACATCTACCATAAAACTATCCATGCATATATTTCCAATTATTGGAGCTTTCTTTCCATGAATTATAACCTCTCCATTATTTGAAAGTGCTCTTCTTAATCCATCTGCATATCCTATTGGAATAGTTGCTACTTTAGTATCTTTGTCTGTGATATAGCTTCTTGAATAACCAATACTTGTATTAGGTCCAACTTCTTTTAAAAATGTTATTCTTGATCTTAATTTACATGTTGGATGAAGAGTCATTTTGTTTTTTGTTTCTTCACATGATTCATATCCGTATAATATTATTCCAGGTCTTACCATATTATAATAACTATCTTTAAAGAAAAGTAGTCCATTTGATGCAGAAGCATGTACATATTTTATTGTATCTCCTGAAAGTTCTTTTGCTTTTTCAACTGCTTCTTTAAATGAATTTAGTTGTTTTTCTGTATATTCTCTATCAATATCTGCACTAGATAAATGAGTATAGATTCCTTCTATAGTAATGTTTGGATACTTCTTTATAGTTCCAATATATTCTTCTACTCTTTTTGGATTTATTCCAGTTCTTCCCATTCCTGTTCCGATTTCAACATGTACTTTTACTTTCTCAGGTCTCTTTCCTAATGCTTCTAGGAAGCTATCTGAACTGATTCCACATGTGATATTGTATTCTATAATTTTGTCTATCTCATCAACATATGGTTGATTTAAAACAAAAATCTCTTTTTGATATCCTTGTTTTCTAATTGCAATCGCTTCATCTACTATTGCAACTGCAACAATATCAAATTGATCTATAATTTCTTCTACTTTATTTACATATGTACCATATCCGTCAGCTTTAATAACTGGCATTATAGTTACACCGTCTCCAACAATTTTTCTAATTTCATTTACATTCTCTTCAAATGCATTTAAATCTACTTCTAGGTATGAAGCTCTTGTTATACTCTCCATATTAATCACCTTGTCTTTCTCTAATATAATTATAAGTATTTCCTTTTATACTTGGATTAAACATGCAAATTGATTTATAACTGCAGTAATCGCATCCTGTTTTTTTCTTGTAATTGTATGGATAAATGCTTACTTTTCCTTTTAAAATCTCTTCAGATATTTCTTTTATTACTTCTCTTACTTCTTTTCTTAAGTTTTCGAAGTCTTCTTTCTTAATTACTTTTGAACTACTAGCTAGTTCTCCATTTTGTTTCATAGCGACTGGAATAATATCTGAAGTAACGCCAGGGCCTAATGACTTATCCATCATTCTAATGATATCTACATCTGCTAGAACTAGTCCTTTCATTCTAAAGTTACTTCTTATTTTCTTTTCTAGTTCTTCATCTGATAGATTTTTAGCATTCTTTACAGTCTCGTCAACAAGACCCATATATAGCATTGCACTTGGCTCAAAATCTGATTTTTCACACATTGCATCCATATATGTTACTAGCTGAATTTGAAGACCATTTACTACTTTATTAAGATCAATATCTCTTGTTGATGATTTATAATCTATGATTCTAATATATTGGTCTTCGCCTAACATTGCTTTATCAACTCTATCTATTTTTCCAGTAATCTCTACTTTTCTTCCTGAATCAACTTCTATTGTAATTGGTTTATATTCACTATAATCTGAAAACTCTATTTCATGACCTAGAACTTCAAAATTACTATTATTTAGTGAGTATACGATATATAGAATTGATTGATATACAACTTTTTTAAGTCTTCTTGTAAGAAGTCTAAACTTAGCAGAATAATTGAAAACGTAGTATTTAGATGTTTCAAGAAGTGTACTTACTATCTTGTTTACTATTTTCTTTATTTCCTCTTCTGTTAAGTCTTTTAAGTTTATTCCTTGTTCATCTATTTCCTTAAAGAATGAATCAATTACTTCATGTTGGAACGTACCTGTATCAATACTTCCTATCTTCATTTCATCTTTTTCTTTTAGTCTTAAACCATACTTCAAATGGAATGAGAACGGACAAGTTTTGTAACTTTCTAGTCTTGATATACTAGTTCTCATAGTATTTCCATATAACTTCTTAATGTTCTCTTCTGATATATCTTCAGAAAGATTTGAATAGTATATTCCACTTACTGCACGTTTGAATTCTTTTTTGTTTTTATTATAGAAGTATCTTATTAGGTCTTTCCACTCTTCTGGTATTTCTTTTCCATCTAAGTACTCTTTATATACAACTAATGCCTCTTCAAAAGTAGCATCATAAGTTGTTATGAAATGTTTTCTTTCTACTACATCACTTTCTTCTTTTAATTTAGGGAACAATCTTCTTATCTTTTTGATTAAAATAGAAGGTCTTATTGTCTTAGTTTCCTTATCTTGTGATGCATAAGATAGATATAAGTCCTCTTCTGGAGTAGATAGTGTTCTATAAATGTTAAATTCTTCTTCATAAAGTGCATCAATAGAGTCTTTTGCTAGCTCTATTCCATTTTCTAAAAGTATCTTTCTATCACTATCATTTAAGAATCCCTCATCTCTACTAGCCTTTGGGAAGAATCCATCATTTATTCCTATTACGAATAATACTTTTATTTTATTTGATCTTGTTCTTTCTGTATCTCCAAGAACTACTTCATCTTGTGTTGCCGGTATCTTACCTAGCTCTTCGGCATTAAGACCAGTCTCTAATAAGTCTCTATATTTTTCAAATGTAACTTTTTCGTCCTTGAAAATTAAACACATCTCATCTAATATTCCAATAAGTAATTTATAACTTGTTGAGTACTCATTTGAAACATCATCTTTGCCGTAGTTTTCAATCTTCTTTACAAGTTCATCTTTTATTCCATTATCAATAATAAACTGGTAGATTTGTTTTGTTATCTCAGTTACTGTTCTATTGCTTGAAACATCATCTTTGAACTTAATAAGAGGTTCAACTATTTTCTTTCTTGCTTCCTCTAATTTTTCTTGTTTATCATTTACTTCTTCATACTTGAATTCTTTTACCCATTTGTTTCCTTTTATGCCCCATTTTCTTGCATAATTTTCTAGTTCATAAAGAGTTTCATTATCTATTCCAAGTAGTCCTGTTTTAATGTAATTAAAGAATGCATCATATGAAAAGTTTTGTGCATAAATGTCCAAAAGGCATATGATAAACTTTATTAATATGTTTTGGTTTAATGCCTTTTTTTCATCAATAAATATTGGAATATCAAACTTTCTCATGATGGCTTTTGCATCTTCAGCATAAGTATCCACATTTTCTGTGATTATTCCAATATCTCTGTATCTTATTCCACAATTTTTCGTCAAATTGTGGATTGTGCTTGCGACATATTCTATCTCTGAATAAGGATTGTTTGCCATAAATAACTTGATATGTTCTGGCTCATCTTGATATTTTTTATTTGAAAGATATAAATTCTCTTCTAAGAATTTTAGTTCTTTATTTTTAAATCTATATGTTTCTTTTAAATATGTTTTATTAACTTCACATCCGGCACCACTTGATATCTCTTCAATCTTTTTAGCAAAGATTTCATTAAAATAAAAGATGTTCTTTTCTTTCTCTATTGTTTTTTCTTGTTCTTCATCAAGTGGAATTGCAACAGTTACTTCTTCTGCTTTAGATAAGATTTTTTCAAATACTTTATATTCTTGTGGTGTAAAGCCTAAAAACTCATCTATGTATACTAGTGAACCATCTAATAAATCAGTCTTATCAAGGTTTTCAGCAAGTATTGTAAGAGAATCATTTTCGTCTAAGAAATTATCTCTTATTTTCTCTTCATATTTATTAAATAGTATTTTTACATCGTTTAATTTTAAAGATGTATATGTATCTTCTATTTCTGTATTGTTTAGAGTATCACACGTAATACTATGTTTTTTGAGCTCAGTAAATAATCTGCTAACTACTTCAACATTCTTATCAGATCTGCCTAGGAAGTTTAAATTTGATTTTTCCTTGGTTAGCAAATCAAATATAATCATTTCTTTTCCAACTTTAGAAAGGCGTTCCATGTTCTTGAAGCCTACTTCATTTTCAACACGGTACGCCATTCTACTTAATGTTAATATTTCAACATCTATTAAACTTGTTTTTCCTGATATATCAAATAGTTTTTTCTCTGCAGAAAGATTGCATTGCTCAGGAACGATAAGAAAGATTTTCTTATCGCCCATTTTTGATGTTATATCCTTATATAAATATTCGCTTTTTCCTGTTCCGCTTCTGCCAAAAACTAAATTAACTCGCATTTGTTCTTCCCTTTATTAATAGTCAAAATTTGTCTTGCTTATTGTTGGATATTTAAACTCTGAATCTGATACTATGTTTCCATCTTCAAAGTGATCTTCAAAGAATTCATCAGATCCTTTTAAAAAATATGCATATTTAATATCATCTCCAGGTCTACCATATCCTGTTATTATTGGATCGTCCCATGTTACGTCTATTGCATACCATTCTCCTTTTAGATATACATAGTTCCATGCATGTGACTCTCTTTGTCCATCTCTGTTTTCTGCAATACCGCATACTATAACACATGGTATCTTTAGTTCATCTAGTACATATTTGAAAGCTCTTGCATATCCTTCGCAAACAGCTCTTCTATTTATTAATGCACCATAAGCATTATAAACTGTACTTCCATTGCTCTTATCATATTCAACAGTATCTAATAAATAATCATGAACAATTTTGATTTGTTCTGGTTGTGTTTTTCCTTGGCAAGCCTTTACTAGCTCTGATCTTACTGATTCTATTTTATTTACTGCACGATTTACATCATCTTCTGTTGGAAATTCATCTGACAAGTAGTTTTCTTCATTAACACCAATTGATACTTTGTATGATTTTGAGAATGCTCTTGTTGTTATTTCTGTTAATAAATATAGTTTAGTAACATCAACATAGAATATCTCTGGATTATCAAATGTCAAAGCGTTAATTGAATATTGGAATGCACTATTTAATGTGTCACTTCCATAGTCTGTATGAAGAAGATCATTGAATATATCTCCAAAATCTGCGGTATATAAACCTGATTTCATTTGTAGTTTATTTCTAAACATTTCTTCATATATTTGTTTTCCATATGAATCAAGTTGCATATAATATAGGCTGTTTGCTCCTGCTGTATTTAAATTTATTGCGTGTTCTTGAGTTTCACCTTGTTCTACTTCTTGTGTATCAGTTTTATCTGCATATGCCTTTTCAAATTCAGCATTAATTTCTTCTACTGTTTTAGTAGGCTCGGTTGGTATATTTTCAGACACTTTTTTCTTTTTCTTGTATACTATTTTATTTCCTACTTCATTTGTATTTATTTTATCTGTTATAGTGTCTGTATAATCATCACCATTAGCTAAAACTTCTATTTGAGTGTTAAATAGTGATGCAATACTATATTCATCTGGCACTTGAATAACACCAAATACATCTAAGCAGAAGTATATCGTTCCGCTTGCAATTATAATTATTAATAAAACAATTATTGTAGTAAATAAATTCTCAATTAATTTTCTCATTTTTTCTCCTAATTTTCTTCCCTTTTCCAGTAAAACAAGTATTGCTGTGCTAGTCCTGAAAGGCTTCCGAATTTATCATTTGCTATTTTTAATATTTCTTTTTTGTTTATTCTATCTTCATCTTGTGCATGAATATAAAGATCATTCATAACTCTTCTTACCCATACATCAATTGGAAATACATCAAATCTCTTTAGTGAAAATAGTAAAATACAATCTGCAACTTTTGGTCCAACTCCATCAAGTTTTAATAATTCTTCTCTCATTTCATCTGTTGAACTTAAATTTTCTATTCTAGATAAGTATTCTTTATCCTCAAATATTTTCTTTGTAGTATTATATATTCTTATATCTCTAAATCCAGTTCCTAAGGCTCGTAAGTCTTCCTTTGAAGCTTTAGAAAGTTCCTCTGGTGTTGGGAATAAGTAGTACTCTTTTCCTTCAAATTCTATTTTTCTTCCATAATTTTTAGAGATTCTTTCTATTATTCCTTTTATTCTAGGAATATTGTTATTTGCAGAAATGATAAATGAAATTATACATTCCCACAAATCTTGATTCAAAATTCTTATTCCCTCTCCAAAGCTTATTGCTTCTTTCATATTTGAATCTACTTTTCTTAAGATATCTTTTAATTCTCTATAATCCGTATTTAAATCAAAGTACTCATAAATAATATCTTTAAAAGATTCGTTTCTTACACTTGTTCCTTCAAATGTTACTTTATCTTTTTCTTTTTTTACTTTAACTACTGCATCTTTGATAACGCCAATATATGAATCATCTTCCTTATTCCATCTAAAACATTGGCCACACTCAAAGATATCTTCAAGATTAAATGAATCCTTGATTTCAATTTCTATCTTGTTATTCACGATTTTTTTGCCTATTTTCCCTTTTAATTTTCTATTGCTATTTTATTATAATTTGTACAAATAATCAACAAAAAAATGCAAAAGGCAAGTGCCTTTTGAGCACTTGCCTTTCATATAAAATCAAGTTATTTCTCTTATTTAATATTTTCATTATCATCTATAAATTCTTTGTACTTTTTTGATGCCTTTACATTTATTTTTGTTGGTGATA
>AUXO017366867.1_pt1 | contig 11138 bp, 10 predicted proteins | sample 768731 | NCBI WGS metagenome assembly AUXO01 (sample SAMN02715735, study PRJNA202380) | gut metagenome | biome: sheep rumen | host: Ovis aries | place: New Zealand: Palmerston North | reverse complement strand
AAATTATAAAGTTCATTTTTGTAGCGAGCTACTGGCGAATTTGTATATCTGTTAAATTCGGCAAACTGATTAATATAATCCCATACTTCTTTATTACTTGTATGAAAAATATGAGCACCATATTTATGTACATTAATACCATCAATGTTTTCAGTATAAATATTTCCTCCAACATTTGGTCTTTTATCAATTACTAAAACTTTCTTTCCTCTTTTATTTGCTTCATATGCAAATATACTACCAAATAGGCCAGAACCTACACCTAAATAATCATATTTCATTTTTTTCTCCAATTTTATTTAATTATTTATAACGCTTTATTCATTCTCAAACAAGTCTCTTGTGTATATTTTTCCTTTTTCATCTCTTATTTCATCTGTTACACGATTAGCCATTATAATTGAACTTTCTGCTTTAAATTGATTTAAATCGTTTACAATTTCACAACCATTATACTCACTATCTTTTAATGTTGGTTCGTATATTATAACCTTTTGGTTGTTAGCTTTTAATCCTTTTATAATATCAAGTATTGCACTTGCTCTAAAGTTATCAGATCCTGCTTTCATTGTAAGCCTGTATATTCCAACAATAGCAGGTTTCTTGCTTAATATTTCATCAACAATGAAATCTTTTCTTGTTGCATTTGATTTTACAATTGCTTCTATTAAATTTTGTGGAACATCTCTATAATTTGCAAGTAATTGTTTAGTATCCTTAGGCAAGCAATATCCACCATATCCAAATGATGGATTATTATAGTTGTTTCCAATTCTTAGATCTAAGCATACTCCATTAATTATATCTCTAGTATTTAGACCTTTAACATCAGCATATGTATCAAGTTCATTGAAATATGCAACTCTTAAAGCTAAATATGTATTTGCAAATAATTTTACAGCCTCTGCTTCCGTACTGTTCATAAACAAAGTATTAATGTTTTCTTTTTCAGCAGCATCTTGTAACAATTTTGCAAATGCTTGTCCTCTTTCTGTTTTGTCACCTACAATAATTCTTGATGGATACAAATTGTCATATAAAGCCTTGCCTTCTCTTAAAAATTCGGGTGAAAAGAATATATTGTCAATGTTATATTCTTCTTTCATGTCTTCAGTATATCCTACCGGAATTGTTGATTTAATAACCATTGTAATATTTTTATCATTCATTGAAATAACTTTTTCAATAATGTCTTCAACACTTGAAGTATCAAAAAAATTCTTTTCTTCATCATAATTTGTTGGTGTACTAATAATTACAAAATCAGCTCCATTAAAAGCCTCTTTGTAATCAAGAGTAGCTCTTAAATTTAAACTTTTTTCCTTAAAAAATTTCTCAATATATTCATCCTTAATTGGTGAAATTCTGTTATTAATTTTTTCAACTTTTTCTGGAATTATATCTAATGCAACAACTTCATTGTTTTGACTTAATAATGTTGCTAAAGATAATCCAACATAACCTGTACCTGCAACTGCTATTTTCATATTAATTCTTCCTTTCTAATTAATAATACCTTAACAAATTCATAATACTTTCTAATATGTAAAATTCTCAATAATTTCACATATAAAATTCTTTGTACCATTCTGCAAATTTTCTTAAGCCATCCCTTAATGAAGTATTTGGTTTAAATCCAAAATCTTTTTCAAGTGGTGTTGTGTCAGCATAAGTTATTGGTACATCTCCTGGTTGCATTGCAACTAACTCTTTATGATTTTCAAAATTATAATCTGATGTCAAGACTTTTGCTCTTATTAACTCTTCTTGTAAAATTTGCACAAAATCTAGTAAGTTTACAGGATGTCCATTTCCTATATTATAAATTTTATATGGAGGAATTGGTAACCCATCTTCACCATTTTTCTTTTCAGGAGCCATGTTCATAACTCTCCAAACTCCCTCTACTATATCATCAATATATGTAAAATCCCTTTTACAATTTCCGTAATTAAAAATTTTAATTTTTTCTCCCGCTAATAACTTATTCGTAAATCCAAAATAAGCCATATCCGGCCTACCAGCTGGTCCATAAACTGTAAAAAATCTTAGACCGGTAGATGGAATATTATATAATTTAGAATATGCATGAGCTAGTAATTCGTCTGATTTTTTTGTTGCTGCATATAGTGAGACTGGATTGTCAACTTTATCATCAGTAGAATATGGAATTTTTTTGTTTGAACCATAAACTGATGAACTAGAAGCATACACCAAGTGTTCTACGGGATAATGTCTGCAACATTCAAGTATGTTATAAAATCCTATTAAATTTGCTTCAACATATGCGTCAGGATTAGTTATGCTATATCTGACGCCAGCTTGTGCTGCCAAATTAACGACAATTGATGGTTTGTATTGTTCAAAAATATTCTCGACAATTTTTTTATCAGCTAAATTTCCCTGTACAAAAATAAATCTGCCTTCGTATTTTTTTAGTTCATTTAGTCTATATTCTTTTAGTTTTACATCATAGTAATCATTTAAATTATCTAAGCCAACAATTTGAATGTCATTATTTTCTTTTAAAATTTTTTTTGCAAGATTTGAACCAATAAAACCTGCAACACCAGTTATAAAATATGTTCTCATTTTTACATCCTCCATATTTGTAAATTTATTATAGTCAATTTATATATTTTTATTTTAAATAATATTTTATTAAATCTTAATGCTTATCACTTTCTTTCAATATTCTTTCTTATAGTTTTCATTAGTTCTCTGCTTTCGTTTTTATATAAAAGAAGATTTGAAAATAAAATAATAAAACATGAAATAATCATAATAATTATAGCATATTTGATCCATATTAAATATGAATTAAATATTACATTTTGCATAATTTTATTTGAAATAACAAATATGATTATAGTTTGAACTGCAGTTATAAAAATATGTATATATGAATATATTTGATTTCTCTCTAATATATATTTTGATGTATGATAAACAAATTCTATAGTTCTTATTGTCATAGCAAATAATGTTCCAATTGTAACTCCAATAATACCATATTTACCTACAAGTATTATCGAAATAATTATGTTTGAAAGTGCTTCAACCCAAGCGCCTTTCTGTGTTTGTTTAAAATGTCCAACAGCTAGAGTAATGGAACTATAAGGTAACCTAATTGCCCACGCATATTCCGCTAGTACAAGCAAATAAGCAAAAACCGGTCTATAATAATTTACGTCAGTAATTCCAAGTGTATAAACTTGTATAAATGGAACTATCATGACAAGAGTACATGAAAAAACAATTGTTATTATTGTGTAATAAAATAGTTCATATACTTTATAACTTTCTCTTAAATGTTCTTTTTCATTTCTTACATACATATCTCCAAACGAAGCATCAATTCCACCTGTAAATGCTTGTACAACATTTTTAATTCCATTTATAACATAATAATAAACAGTATAAACTGATATTTCAGCGGTTGTTGAAAAAATCGTTAACAATGTAACATCAGTATTTCCATGTATAACTGCAGCAATATGTTGAGCAAGTCCATCCCATTTTTGTTTTAATTTATAATCATCTTTTACTTCATTCAATTTTATGTTATAGTGTTTTTTTACATATATATTCTGTAATATAGGTCTAAATACAAAAATAAAAGAACTAATTAATTTTACAATTTGAATACTAGCACCAAATTTTATTAAAAAGACACTGCATATTGTGTTTAAAATTGTAGTTATACTTTGAATATTGGCAGTTATATATGTTTTTTGCTCAGCTTGCAAATATAATTTATATACCATTCCAAAAAAATATTCTGCAAAAGTACTTATCGAAATAATAATTAACAATGAAACTGTATACCAAGTTGAAAATTCATCTTTAACAAAATATGGATATATAAAAGATAGTACAATTAAATAACCAATAAAAATATAAGCAATAACATTAAAGAATTTTTGTGATGCTTTAAGTATCTTCTCAATAGTATTTTTATCTTTATCAGCAATAGGTTTATATAATACTGATTTTATTACTGGGCCTATTCCTGCTTCTAAAAGAGATATATAGGATAAAAATTGCGTAATTGATGAAATTAATCCATTTACATTAGATCCATAATTTCCTATTATAACTCTTGGTAAAATTAAGCCACACACAATTGTTATAATTTGTTGCATTAATGATGAAATTATATTTTTTATCGCTTTTTTACTTCTCAATTAATTTTCCTTTCATTCTACAATCTTTTTTGATAATCGTTTATTTCGTTATCTAAAATGATACCATTTTTTATAATTAATGCTTTATTTAATACTTCATTATTATTTTCATTTATTAAATCATTTATATATGGTGCTATAATTTCAGAATTATTCTTCGTAAAAGTTTTATAAAATAATGCTGGAGTATGATCTACAACATAATGTAAAATTCCATTTACATAATAATAAGGTCTTTCTATTGTTGTTGGTATACTTGTTTCAATTGCTCCGCATTTGTCGCAACTCACATCAATAATCATTGAATTTTTTTTCATTTTTTTCAAATCAGATTTGCTAACAATATGATCTTTTCTACTCAAATCCCATAACACACAATTTACTACTACATCATATTGAGAGATCTCTTCCTTGAATAAACCTTCAGTTTTTCTATCATATTGAATAGCATTTGCTCCAAGCATATTTAAAATTTTAATAGCGCCTCTTGCAGTATTTCCTTTTCCAAGAACAGCAACATTTGTTTCATATGGCATTTTTCCATAGCATTGAAAAGCATGTATAACAGCAGCTTCTCCAGCTAATTCATTATTTTTCCAAAAAACATGTCTATTTTTATAATTCATTTTTTCCCACGCATAAGCTGTCAATTTTGATTTTAAAATGGTATCAGTTATATTTCTATTTTGAGTAGCATGAATCCATCCGAAAATAATTTGATTTTCTTTTAAATCACGCAAATATTCAGCATCTCCAATTTTAGGATCACATATTATATCTTTTTTTAAAACTTCTTCTCTATTAACAACATTTGCACCTGTTTTTTTATACTCATTATCATCAATTCCAAGAACATTTCCATATCCCTTTTCGAAAAAAATTTTTTGCTTTTGTTCAATTCTATAAACATCTTCTGGTAAAATTGCTCTCCTATTTTCATTTTCTTTATGGCTAATTGGAAATCCTACTGTTTTCATTTTATTACCTCTTTCTATAACTTTATTTTTTTTCCAAATTCAATATCTGTCTTTTCTAATAAATTATTATCGAACCCACTTTGAGGATAAAATGTTATTTCCCCAAAATATATTTTTCCGTCAATATTGTACAAATCAATTCTGGAAAAAGGTATATTTTTTGACAATTGATTAGCAATTTGAAACATTTTATCTAAATTATCAGGTCTAGATATTGTAAAATTTTGAGGTGCAGAAACTCCTCTTTTATTTATTCTTAACAATCTCCAATCTTTATCAAAGAAATAAAACTTTGGTTTTCCAAGTTTTCTGTCAAGACAAACCATTACATTGTCAGCTACCCCATCAAAGCAAAAAAATTTATAATCATTTAATTCTTTATTTTTGTCTTCCATATATTTTTCAATTATAATTCTAGGTTTTACATTCTTATATGGCCATTCTCTCCAATTTCTATAGTAGTTATTCTTCATACATTTATTTATCTTTTTTCTTGTTTCTTCAATATTAAAATTACTTTTATCTTTGCAAATTACTATTCCACCAGAATCATGAGTACATTTTATTACAAATTGGTCTGGAAGTTCCTTAAAGTTTATTTCCTCAAATGAATCATATATTCCTATTGTTGGAATTATATATTCTTCTCCTATTTTCTCTGCAACATATTTTTTTACTTCATATTTATCTACCATTTTTGTATACTCTGGATTTCTATCATACAATTTTAGCCATTGTAATTTTTCATTAAAAGTTTTTGGATTACTTAAATCAAGTTTTTTGTTAAAAGTTTGATAATATATTATTTTTAAATAAAAGGCATCATTCAATTTTATTAATTTCATTCTGTCTAATCCTAAAAGAATATAAGAAGGATGTTTTACATATTCAATAATTTTCTTCATCTATTTTTCTCCTATTTTAATATATAACACTATAAATAAATTTTTTCCATTTATCTATTATTGTATCTACTCTAACTTCATTTATAATTTTTTTAGCATTTATACTAATTTTATTTTGTATGTCAGTATTGTCTAAAATCAATTGTATTTTTTTCTTTAAATCTTCTTTATCGTTAACATTAATTAAATATCCATTTTCTCCATTTTTTATAAACATTCTTGGTCCACCACAAGGACAGTCAGTAGCTATAACAGGTAATCCTAATACCATTGCCTCTATTAAAGCATTAGGTATTCCTTCATAATTAGATGTTAAAACAAATAAAGATGAATCATAAATTTTATCTGCAACATCATCAACAATTCCTGGCAATTTAACTTGATCTGTTAATTTTAATTTTGCTATTTTATCTTCTAATTTATCTCTTAAAAGTCCTTCTCCATAAATAATCAATTTATACTCTTTATATTTTTCCCTTAGGTCATAAAATGCATCAATTAGTAAATCAATATTTTTTTGTTCTGTTAATCTGCATACGGATATTATTTTCTTCTTCCTATTAGCCACGTTTTTATAATTTTCAAATGATGGATTTACAGGATTCACAATAATATCTACTTTTTTATTTGTTAGATTAATTTCATTATCGAAGTATTCTTTTGCTCCATTTGTTTGAAAAACAAAACCATTAGCTTCTGAATATAACAATTTCATTAAAATATAATGGATTAAATTATTATATTCTTTTGCTGGATCATTTCTATCACTTATAATTAGCTTGTATTTTTTTCTATTTGCCATAACTGACATAAAAGAAGCTTTTGGTAAAAAAGATATTATTATATCAGGCTTAATTGATTTAAATCTTTTCCTCATAATTTTCGTTTTTTTAATAATTTTATATAATTTAAATATTTTATTCATTATGGGATTATTATTTTTTTTATATTTTTTTTCTATTTCAATTAAACTTATATTATCATTTAATTTGTATTGTATTTTTTCTTTATCTATTGTCATAATATAAACATTATTTTCTATTGATAAATTATTTGCCAGAACAGAAACAACCCTCTCTGCTCCTCCTTTCCTTAAACAATCAATACAAAAAACAATTTTTTTATTTCTTATCATATTAATGTCGTCCATTTTTATGTCCCTTTCTTAGTATATTATGAAGTTTTATTTTTTATATTTTTTTAACTTAATATCTAAGCTAAATTATATATAAAAAAATATATATTTTTAATCGGTTAAATTTTCAAATTATATCTTTATTTTTTCTATATGCTAAATAGCAAAAATATTTGCCACACTATTACTTCTTTATATATAATGATAGCATTTTTGACCATCTATAATTCTTACATTTGTCAATAATATAAGTTATAGTATAATATGTAATTTTCCTTTGGAAATCGAATATTATTAAAAATTTTTATATTTTGTTCAGTAATACTATCAAGTTATTTTTTAGATATTTTTTACGTTATATATTGGTACAACAATTGTAATCAAATCGTTTTTTATTATTTATGTCTTTTCTTTTTCAATTCTAGGTATATTACATTGTAATAATATCATTAATATCATAAGCATTCTGTACTGAAATTGCGATGTTATTAATAATATAAAAAATGTAATTTCGAACAGAATATATTTTTTATATCTATTTTTTATACTAAATATTAATACTTTTATCGAAGGAATAATATAAAATAATAATAATACAATTCCTCCATCCGTTATAACTGGTATTATAGCATTGCTATATCCATACCCTTCTTCAGGATTTAACTCATCAGGCTTTTTATGATTAATTCCATTTCCTATCAATGGACTATCCTTAAATGCATTTATTCCATTTAGAAAATCCATCTTTCTATGAGATGCAGACGCCGTTACCATCTTTCTTTCTGTAAAACTTATTAGAAAAGGTATTAATATGAATATTATTGTAATAGCAATAATATTCACGCTCACCTTTTGCCTTTTATTTAACTCTTGATATGAATTAAAAATATATATTAATAATACTATTCCTATACACAAAATTCCTGTAAAGCTTAATGTTGTAATTGTTGTTATACTTATAATTAAACTTTTTATATAACTATATTTGTTTTTTTCTTCAATGATTAAGCAATTAATCATTAACCCAATTACTAATACAAGTGCATACATAGGTCCTTCTGTGTATATTCCAGTATTTCTTATTAATGGGGAATTTGTAATCCAATAAATAACTTGTGTATTAAAATGTAAATAAAAAAAAGAATCGATTTCAGAGTATGGTATCCCCCATAATATTTTTATTGTATTAGTTGGTTTTAATACTTTTGTTACTGATGACAAAAAATAAAAAACAAGTGAAATACAACAAATAATAACAATAATATTGACTATTTTTTTTAAAAAATTTACAATTTCTTCTTTCGATAGTTTGTTAAGATATAAGTACATTAATGGTAAGAAAGAATCAAATACAAGTATTATTACACCTTTCCCTGTTATATTATTTGTATTAAAGTACATTATTATTGAAATAAGATAATCTATTAGTATTACAATTGCATTTTTCTTCGTTAATTTATTTTTTCTCAACAATAATAAAATTAAAAGTGAAAAGCATGCAACAATTACCATACATATTCTTATGATTTTGTGTAATCCATAGATTTGAGAATATACAGAGTTTGCCTCTAATATAATGCTCAAACTAAGTATATATTCAAAAAAATTTTTTATTTTTTTTTTCTTTATCATATCATTTAAAATATTCCTTTTCAATTTTTTGCGCAGTTTCTTTACAGTCAAATCCTTTACTTTTTATCATATCCATATTATCTTGCCTTTTTATACTGCATAATTTATTAATTTTCTTTGCCCAATCTTTTGCACTTTGTTCTAATGACATTTCATAAAATGAATTAGAAACATTTATTTCGTCTGTAACATTGCTGGAAAATAATGATGGCATTCCTGTAGCTTGTGCTTCAATTCCTGTAATAGGCAACCCTTCCCATAAAGACGGCAAAACAAAAATATCTGACATAAATAATAAATAATTAACATCACTTCTATTAACTAATATTGTTACGTTACTTTCTATCTTTTCATTTTTAATTTTTTTTCTAATATTATCCAACTCAGTACCAAGTCCTCCCACAATAAATAAATGAGAATTGTTATTTATTTTTTTGAACTCTTTAAATATATCAATTAAAAATCTTTGATTTTTTTGATAACTAAATCTCCCAATATTTATTAATACTATTTTATCTTCTACTTTGAATTTTTTTCTATATTCATTTCTCATTTTTTCATCAAACTTGTACAAATCTAATTCTATTCCATTTTTTATGATATAAAATCTATTACTATTTATTATTTCATTTGAGTACTTTCCTTCTGCTGCTTCTTTACTACATGCAAAAAATAAATCAGCATTTTTTTTAATATTTCTAAAGCAAAATTTTAAAATTTTATTTTTTAGTCCTCTTTTGCTAGCTGAATGTGAATGTACTATTACCTTCTTTATTCCTACTTTTTTTGCAATCTTTGAGCAAACATAAAGTGTAAACAAGCTTCCTGAATGAATATGTATTACGTCATATTCTGAACTTATATATTTTTTAGCAGTTTCTATTATAAATTTTTTTCTTAATTTTGAATTAAAACATTTATTATCTCCTATTATAATATCTTTCTTTTTCTCTGCTAAATCCACTAGCATACTATTCGTTACTTCAAATGGTGTCACAAATGTAATCTTCATATTTGGAGAAAAATTTCTATACATATTTATTATAAATGCTTCTTGTCCACCATAGTTAAGTGGCTCTCCAAAAAACTCCATGACACTAATTTTTTTCATTTATATTCCTCTTTTCTAATAAATTTAATTATTTATGATAAAAAGTCATTAAAGCACAATAAGAAAAACAACAATCAAACAAAAATATACTATTATTAATAATATATAAATACATTGTTATCCTACCATTTCGAAATAATAATATCTTATCATTGTTTTTCAATTGCTTTCGTTGTAACATATTCCACTTTTGGATAAAATTTTTTTCCTTCTTTGATTGCTTTATCTATTATATTAATTCTATTTTTTTTATCATTTTTGTTTGACTTTATAATTCTAATTTTATGTATTACTATCCTAATCTTAAATAATATCCATCCTTTAATTCCTTCTCTTCTATAAAGTACTACATCATTTCTATATAAATATTTAAATCTATTTAATCTATCTCCATCAACACTGGCTATTGATGCTCCATCGTTTAACCTTGACTTATGTGTAACCACACTGTCAGATATATAGTAGCATTTATATTTTCTTGAAATTCTTCTTGTATACTCCCAATCATCAGTCCAAATAAAAAATTCTTTAATTGGTAGTCCCATATCTTCAACAATTCTAGTTGGAACAAAAAGTGAAACGAAAGAAGCCATTGCTATACTCTGATAATTTTTATCAAAATCTTTTAACCATTTTGCAAATTTTTCTTTTTGAATATTCATTTTGCATATTGAATTATCTTTCCATAAAACTTTGCTAGATAAAAATCCATACTGGTTCTTTAATCTTTCATTTGCCTTTATCAAGTTTTTTAAAGAATCTTGATGAACAATGCAATCATCATCCATTAGCCACATATAATCACATCCAATTTTATATGCTTCTTTCATTCCAAAATTAAATCCCCCTGCTCCACCAAGATTAGACCCTGTATTAACATAATGAACTTTATTATTTTTAAGTTCATTATAGATATGTTCTTTTGTTCCATCTGTGCTTGCGTTGTCTACAACTAATATATCACAATTATTATAATCTTGCTTTAATAAAGCATCAATGCATTCTTTTAATAATTCTTTTCGATTATAAGTTACAACAACTGCAACAACTTTTTCTTCTTTTTTAGTTTTATCTATATTCTTTTCTAAAAAATCTTGCTCAAAAGCTTTTTTCATATTTCTTTCCAAAAAACTTTGCTTTTAAAAAGCTTGTTCCTTTCTTCCACCAATTTATTTTTTCCATATCAATTAC
>AUXO017089004.1_pt1 | contig 11138 bp, 5 predicted proteins | sample 768731 | NCBI WGS metagenome assembly AUXO01 (sample SAMN02715735, study PRJNA202380) | gut metagenome | biome: sheep rumen | host: Ovis aries | place: New Zealand: Palmerston North | reverse complement strand
GTTGCTTTTGACACATCCACAGTTTTCACCGGGCTATTGTTGAAAGAGAACTGATCTATCTTCTCGTAGGCGGGAAGCGTTACGCTCTCAGCATCCACACCTGCTATAACCATCTGCACCACGTTCATCAGCTTAGACTGGTCAAGGGATGTAGGTATCGCACCGGAAGCATTCAGATACCACACGTCGTTGCTACCATACACCTTGATGGTGCCGTCGCCGGCTACGGTGCCTTTAAAGACGGTAGCACCGGTAGTCTGGCCGGTCTCGGGATCCACGGGGCCGGCATTGTTGACGCCGACCTTCGCAGTCTGGAGCGTTCCGCCGCCGAAGTCGACAGAATATTCGTCCTCAGTGTCATATACGCCGAAGGTCAGAGAAACCTCGTTGCCGACAGGAGCCGTCAGTGTCAGAATGGGAGCAGAGGAAGCCTCGGAACCGTCAATCTTCTTGTAGAGAGCGATGGGGTGCTGCCCTGATTTGTAATAGCGGAAACGTAACTGGTTACTCGCAGAGTTAAAACGCAAAGTCATTGTACTTCCTTCAAATACGGCAGCAATAACAGCATTACCATCGGTATCTATACTGAATGAGTTTTTGAAGGCAGTAGCTTCATCAGCTAGTTTAAGACCATTGCTATTACTACTTACACCAATGTATTTACCAGAGGCACTCTTCAGAGTTCCATTGGCAACATCCACTGTAAAGGCGGCGGCATCTGCAGCCTCATTAGAGACTATCTTGCCGTCAACGATTTCAACGGCAATAGTATTACTGACAGCATCGAGCGTTTCAAGCGCACCGTTGAAAGCCACATTATCTGCTTCATATACAATCAGGTACTCACCGTCAGTGATGTCAGCAGTGGAAGTTACCTTCTCATAATCAGCCAATGCCACATTAACTCCTAGCAACAACCCAGTTACTAAGAGCATGAATCTAAGTAAGCTTTTCTTCATAAATAATTGTTTTAGATTAGTAAAAATATTTCATAGGATTTGTGCTAACGTAGTGTCTGCAACGGGACAAAGTTAACAAAAATTTTTATAAAACCAAACATTTTGAATACTATTATTTCAAATAACGCCACAAAAAAGAGCATTTTTATTTTGTATTGTGCTTACTTATTCGTATCTTTGCACAATTAACAACAAGAGCAACACTCATGAGGAAACTACTACTAACACTGACAACGCTCTTTATATCAATTGCAGGAGCATATGCCCAACGCGCTGTAACTGGTGTCGTAACTGATACTAAGGGAGAGAGTCTGATAGGTGTGACGATACAGGTGAAGAACGGCAAGCATAAGGCCGTGACCGACACGGAAGGCCGTTTTCGCATTCAAGTGGACAACGATGCTGCCGTGCTCGTATTCAGCTATATGGGCATGGAGCCCTACCAGACAGCCGTGAAGGGACAGACTAATCTGAAGATTACGATGACCGAACAGACCACGCAATTGGCAGAAACTGTCATCGTCTCTACGGGTTACCAACGACTGAGCCGTGAACGTTCTACCGCAGCCTTCGGTTTCGTAGACTCCACCAAGCTGAATCGCATCATGCACAAGGATATCATGTCGGCCCTGGAAGGACAAGTAGCCGGACTCCGCATGAATGTAAACCCGAACACTGGCGAGAGCAGCCCCGTGTTACGAGGCGTTGGAACGTTCTCGAACGATGTGGGTACCAATCCGCTGATTGTCGTCGATGACATGGCGACGAACCTGACGCTGGACGAAATCAACCCCTACGACGTGGAGTCGGTGACAGTGCTGAAGGATGCCGCTGCGGCCAGCATCTATGGTGCTCTGGCTGCCAACGGCGTTATTGTCGTCACCACCAAGCAGGGTAAATCGAAGAAGACGAAGATCAGCATCAATGCCGACTGGTACATCTCGACGAAGCCAAAATTTGACAAGATGCACTTCGCCTCGACAAGTGATATCATTGACTACGAGACAGAAGTGTACAACAACCGCGTAGCCAACAAGGGAAGTGTTGGGATGATGTTCAGCGAACTGAAGAACAACTACTATTCCCCATTATATCAGCTCTATCGCGACCGCGACGAAGGCCGCATCACTGCTGACCTGGTGAGCCAGACATTGGCACAGTGGCGAAATAATGACTACTACGAACAGTTCCGCGAGAACGTCTGGCGCACGTCGGTAACTCAGCGCTACAATGTGTCGCTCTCACAGAAGTCGGAGGGCAACAACCATTTCGCGTCGTTCAACTATCAGCATGACAAGAACCGCATCAAGAACGATGGCTCAAATGCTTTCACCTTATATTATAAAAGTACCTTCCAATTGGCCAAGTGGCTCAATGTTAAGTTAGGCCTTGATGCCCGTCTGGCCAAAAGCACGACGCCCGACAACTCATATACCAACTATACCATGCAGGAGCGCTATGCCAGCATCAAGGACGCCAATGGCAACCTGGTCTACTCACCCAACGTCAATGTTGCAGGCTATGTAGGTAGTGCCTTGAACCTGTCACGTATCCGTGAGGTTGAAAATACTCCAGGACTGATGCCTTACAGTTTCAACGTGCTGGAGTCGCTGGATGAAAGCCTGACCGACACCCGTCGCGTACGCATGCGTCCATTTGTTAATATGGAGGCCAAGTTTTTGAAATGGTTCAAGTACAACGTCATGTTCCAGTATGAATGGGCCCAAAACCGCAGCGAATTGTACGATGGTCCAAACACCTACCAGATGCGTGTGACGCATAACGCCTTCATCGACGAAAGCGAAAACTGCCTGTTGGCCGATGGCGGACGATATACGCAACAGACCAATAACACCTATCGCTATACCTTCCGCAACCAGTTGAACTTCGAGAAGGTCTTTGCCAAGGATCATAATGTCAATGCCATCATGGGTATGGAGTTCCGTGAGAACAAGTCGCCGCGACTCATCAACCAACTGCTCTACGGTTACAACGACGTTGCGTTGACTGCAGTCCGCATGGACTGGGCATCGCTGAATACCACAGGATGGCAGAGCTTAGTTTACGACAGTAAGATGACTACCGCTGGACTGAATCCCAACCAAAGCGAGGTGTTCCACCGCTATGCCTCTTTTTATGCCAACGTAGGCTACAACTACAAATACCGTTACAACGTGACGGGAAGCATCCGCTGGGATGAGGCCGACCTCTTTGGTCTGGACACCAAGGACCAGCACCACCCGCTGTGGTCTGTGGGAGCTGGCTGGAACATCTCAGAAGAACAGTTCATGAAAGGCATCTCTTGGCTCGATTTCCTAAAGCTGCGCGTGACGTATGGTGTCAACGGAAACGTCGACCAATCATCGTCAACCTACTTCGTGGCACGCTACAGGACATTGAATGTTGACCCGACAAACACGCAGTACCTGAACTATTCGGACGACAACCTGCCTAACCCCAAACTGCGCTGGGAGAAGACCTCTACGTTTAACATCGGTATGGATTTCCGCCTGTTCAACAATTTCATCAGCGGTTCGCTGGAATACTACAACCGCGTTGGCGATGACCTGCTAGTCAACAAATACCTCGACCCCACATTGGGTGCCTCGAAGCGTGTCATCAATAACGGCAGCATGCGTAACAGCGGTTTGGAGCTGTCGCTGACGAGCAACATCATCCGCAAAGGCGACTGGACCTTTACGGCCAGCTTGAATATGGCGTACAACAAGAACAAACTGCTGCGTGTAGACCACTCTTCGACGGACGTCGCTGCCAACTTCATTACCTCTCCAACCAACTTTTTCATCGAGGGCACCAGCCACAACACCCTGTGGGCCTATAAACTGGACCGTGTAGAGAACGGTTATCCCATCATCAAGGATGCCAATGGCAACGACATGGTAACCTTCGATACCAATGGCACACCGACCGTCAATACGAGTTCCATGTATGGCGTGGATGCATTGGTGAACTGTGGAACGCTGACACCTATCTATAATGGATCGCTTACACTGAACCTGCGCTGGCGCGAACTAGAGTTAAATACATTGTTGGTATTCGCTGGAGGTAACAAACTGCGCCTCGATGCTCTTGACATGAGTTCGTATGCCATTACCAGTGACCAGATCAACAACCGCTGGACGGCACAGAACGGAGAAGGAAAGGTGCGTGCATTCTCAGACATCCCTAATGATCTGCAGACATATGCCAGCACACTGTCGGGATGGTGGCGCTATAGCGACGTGCACGTGAAGAATGCCGACTACATCAAGATGCGCAGCATCAACCTGGCCTACCATCTGCCATCTGCCATCGCCAGACACCTGCACGTCAGCGACCTGCGTTTTACCTTGCAGGTGAACAACCTCTTTACTTGGTGTGCTGCCGGACACGACATCGACCCAGAGTCGTACTCTCTCAACTCAGCGACACGCACCCTGCCTCAGCCAAGAACTTACTCGATGGGCCTTTCAATGAGCTTTTAGACCCTTCCCGTGCCCTCCTTGTATAGAGGGAAGTAGATACTCACAGACGTATTAAAAAGACAGAACAATGAATAGGAAAATTCGCCACTTTATCATATCACTCTTCCCCATCATAGCGGGAGGATGGGTGGGGGTCACCTCTTGTGACTCCTATATTGACATCACGCCCAAGGGAGCTATTACGGTTGACTCTGTGTCACAGTACTACGAGTTGATTATCAATCCTATGCGCTGTTACAACGTGTCGTCATTCTATATGCTCAGCGACGATGCCTGGGCAAAAGAGTCGAACATCATCGGCAACGAGAACCGTTCCTTCGACGGCATCAACTTCACCTTCAACGAGCAAGCGGAGCGTACCATCATTGCAGACAATAACCTGTATGCCAACATCTATGCCTACATCCTACGCTCGAACCTCGTCATCGACAACGTAGATAACGTCCCTGGCGATGAGAAGTTAAAAACGCTGGCCAAAGCAGAAGCACGTGTCCTACGTGCATGGGACCACTTCGTGGCAGTTAACCTGTATGCTAAATCATATACACCTGCCACAGCAGCAACAGATGGCGGTGTCTGCATCATGGAGCACTATGACCTGGAGTCCACGCCATCTAAATCGACTGTAGCTGAAGTCTACAACTTCATCATCAAAGAGTTAGAAGAGTCCGTAGCACTGCTACAAGAGAAGCCGGTTAACATCTATCACCCCAACAAGGCATACGGCTATGCATTGCTGTCGCTGGTCTATCTGTTCCACCGTGACTGGGAGAAAGCGCGTGATGCTGCCCAGCAGTCGCTGGCGTTGAATTCCGCATTGGTCGATTACAACGAGATACCATCGAGCGGCTTTTACAGTTTCCGTAAGTATGCCAACGAGGACAATCCCGAAGTGTTGAGCTATATGTGGATGGGTAGTGGATGGACGACGGAGGCTGTCGCACTCTATGCTCACGGACAGATTAGTCCTGAGCTGGTAGGACTTTTTGACACTGAGAATGATTTGCGCTACAGCAAATTCCTGCGTCAGACGGGAAATAGCATCGTCAGCTATTTTGATATAGGCTCAGGTGCTGCTATATGGACACCAGCCACCGATTGTACCCGTTTCACCTATATGACGGTAGGACTGCGAACAGCTGAGGTTTACCTGATACTGGCTGAGGCATATGCCCGAATGAACAATCTGGCGGAAGCCAAGAGTTGGGTCGAGAAACTGCGTGCCCATCGTATCAAGGGCGGCAATGGCACAATTGCCACACCAGCTAACCAGAAAGAGATGATGGACCAGATTATCGTGGAGCGCCGTAAGGAACTGCTCTATGGCTTCCATCGTTTCTTCGACTTGAAGCGCTTCAACACGGAACCGGAATATGCGAAGACGACTACACGCGTGTTCCCCGTGGTGAATGTATCGGCTGAGCATCCGCAGAAAACCTATACGCTGCGTCCTGACTCGCGACTGTACATCATTCCGTTCCCGCGTACGGCACGTGACAAGAATCCGAATCTGACATTGAATACTGACGAAAAATAAAATGATATAATGATGAAAAAAATCTATTTCACACTGCTGTTGGCCTGTATGGGTCTGACAGCCTTTGCACAAGAGCAGAACGACACGACCTATGTGATGTTCGACTTTAATGAGAATCCATGGGGCTATCCTCTGACTACCACTCAGAAGGGATGGGGACCCAGCTATGATGACGAGACTGGAGCCATCTTCGAAGACAAGGTTTTTACCTGGCCTATCACTGAAGGTTCCGACAAGCTCGTGACGGTCACGGTTTATGCTGTCGACTTGGACGAATATCAGAAGCCTGCAGTCTATGCCTGTGTCGATAACGACGGTGATGGAGAGGCAGCAGGCTATACGGGCGAGAAAATTAACGTGCTGTTTACTAATCCAGGTACGACGATGCGCTTTAAAGCTCCCACTGGTTATAAATTTGGGAAAATGTTGTTCTACAACTTCCATACCCCTAACTTCCTGGTTGGCGATGATTATGAAGAAGAGTATGGGTACGAAGTGAACGGTTCTGTCTTTTCGCACAAGTTGAAAGTATGGACCCCTGCTTCGCCAAAGAAGAACCAGTACGGCTATGACATCTGGGAAGGTGACGAGACGAACATCTTGTTCAAATATGCTTATTTCACAGCGCATTTTATGAAAATAGACATCCGCCTCGTTCCCGATGGCTCGGCTGGTATCAGCGACGTCCGTATGGATGGGCAAGGCAGCGAACGCGTGGTGTCACTCGATGGTTGTCAATTCAGCAAAGATGCACCACTTCGCAAGGGCATCTATATCATAGACGGCAAGAAGGTTATCAAGTAACGTCTTGGGGCGCTTAGGATGAGAACAAAGGATATCTTGTTGACTGCACTTTTGTTCGTCGGAGGACAAAGTGCAGCCTTTTCAGCAGAAAAGGATACGGTGGTGGTGTCTGACACTGTGACCGTGAGTTGTATGCCTACAGAGAAGGACAAACCTGATTGCTGTGAAGACTCCGTATGTACGAACCCAAAAGACCCCTACCATAAACTGGTGAAAGAGGGTGGCTTCATGCGTGAGGGATTGTTTACCGTACGTCATATCAAGGACAACTGGTATATAGAGGTCCCCGACTCGCTGTTGGGACGCATGATGCTGGCCGTGACACGCTTTGCCAGTGTACCGCAGGGATTTAAATTGCTCAGCGGCGAGGAGGTGAACCGCTCTACCATCTACTTCGAGCAATACGGCAAGCACTTGCTGTTGCGCGAGTATGTGCAGTCACAGTATGCCAAGGACGGTGACCGGATTGCCACTGCTCTCCAGCAGTCCGTCGTCGACCCTATCGTCAACAAGTTCGACATTATTGGCCGCAATCCCAAAACCAACGCACAGTTGATTGACGTCACCAAATGGCTGCTATCAGACAATAAGATTACTGGCTTCACAGCCAACGACCGAACCATCGTCGGGGTGGGAGCCATCCAATCCGACCGCTCCTTCATCGACACGCTGAAGACCTATCCCATCAATCTGGAGGTACGCACCCTGCGCACCTATGCTTTGACGGCCAGCAAAATCCCCGCCGGGCGCAGCGGTGCTGCTACGATGACGCTCACCACCAGCATCGTGCTACTGCCTGAGCATCCCATGCGGCCTAGGCTTTTTGATGAGCGGGTGGGCTACTTTAACGACAAGATTACCCAATTCAATGATGACAGTGCCCCGGAGCATGATGCCATTGTGTCGCGTTTCCGCCTGGAGCCCAAAGACCCTAAGGCCTATAAAGCTGGTCGGTTGGTGGAACCAAAGCGGCCCATCGTGTTCTATATCGACCCAGCAACGCCCAAGAAGTGGGTGAAATACCTGAAGATGGGCATCGAAGACTGGAACGTCGCCTTCGAGGCTGCCGGTTTCAAACACGCTATCTTGGCGAAGGACTGGCCTAATGACGACCCGACCATCTCTATGGATGATGCGCGCTTCAACGTGTTACGTTACCTGCCGTCAGAATCTGAGAATGCATATGGTCCACGTATCGTCGACCCGCGTAGCGGTGAGATTATTGAGGCGCACATCTGCTGGTACCATAACGTAATGTCGCTGGTACGCAAGTGGTATATGCGTATGTGTGGACCGTTGGATAAACGTGCGCAAAGTATGAACTTCCCCGACGAGCTGATGGGACAGCTTATCCGCTTCGTTTCATCGCATGAGGTAGGTCACACCCTCGGACTGCGTCATAACATGATAGCCTCTTCGGCAACGCCTGTCGAAAAACTGCGTGACAAGGCATGGGTTGAGGCGCACGGACATACCGCCTCAATCATGGACTATGCCCGCTTCAATTACGTGGCACAGCCGGAAGATAAGATAGGAGAGAAAGGGCTCTTCCCGCGCATCAACGACTATGACAAGTGGGCCATCAAGTGGGGCTACCAATATCGCCCTGAATTCAAAGATGCCTACAAGGAAAAGGACGTACTGCGTGCCGAGACCACTAAGGTGCTCGCCAACCGCCGCCTGTGGTGGAGCAGCGACGAGGGCAAGGGTAGCGACCCGCGTTCACAGGTGGAAGACCTGGGCGACAACAGCATGAAAGCCTCCGACTATGGCATCAAGAACCTACAGCGCGTCATGCAGCACCTGATTGAATGGACAGCCCAGCCTGATGGTCAATACGACGACCTCAGCGAGATGCACAAGTCCGTACGGGCCCAGTACATGCGTTTCCTGGAACACGTCCAGAAGAACATCGGCGGCAAGTATGTGAACAATGCACCTGACCAGACTCGCTATGACTATGTGCCCAAAGCTATACAGAAAGAGGCCATTGCCTGGATGGGACACCAACTGTTTGTGGCTCCATTATGGCTCTATCCTCAAGATGTCATCCAACTATTGGGTACCGATGCCTATGACGAGATACAGAACCGTCAGCAGACAGAGCTGACCCTACTCCTGTCGCTAGGTATGATCTACAACATGCACAAGAACGCGCAGTCCTCCTCCGATCCGTACCCTGCCGACGAATACCTCAACGATGTCTTTGCTACCGTTTGGCAGCCTGTCAATACTGCCAACCAGCTTCAGGACAACTTCCGTCGTCAGCTACAGCGTACCTACGTCCAGTTGCTGGGAAGATGCCTCAATCCTACTACCGAGGACAATAAAGCCAGCATCGTCACCACAGCACAACGCAGCGATGCCATTCTCTATATCGAACAGCATCTCGACGATGTGGAGCATTACCTGCAACGCCAGTCGGCCACAGGATTCACTGGTCGTCACTACCAACAGTTGTTGCAGCAAATCAAGAAGATACGCGAGAAATACGAATCAGGGAAATAAGTTAGTGCAATAAACAACCAATTACATTCTAATCCTTTTACGGATTCTCTATTTGGGAGCAATCTTATTGCACGGCTGTAACCTTTCTTATCTTTGATTCATCCTACGGTTCCTTCCAGCGAAACGCTGAGCAGTTTCCTGGCTTCTACGGCAAACTCCATCGGGAGTTTGTCGAGCACTTCTTTTGAATAGCCATTCACAATCAGGCCAACGGCTTCCTCTGTGGGAATGCCGCGCTGGTTACAATAGAAAAGCTGGTCTTCGCTGATCTTTGAGGTCGTGGCCTCATGCTCAAAGATGGCCGTGTCATTGTGGACGTCCATATAAGGGAACGTATGCGCACCGCAGTCAGAACCCAGCAACAGAGAGTCACACGAACTGTAGTTGCGGGCATTGTCGGCCGTTGAGGTGGCACGTACCAGTCCCCGATAGGAGTTCTGCGAATGACCGGCGGATATTCCCTTCGAGATGATGGTCGAACGGGTGTTCTTTCCGATATGAATCATCTTCGTACCGGTATCAGCCTCCTGATAGTTGTTGGTCACTGCAACACTGTAGAACTCCGCCTGCGAATTGTCACCTCTTAATATACAAGAAGGATATTTCCAAGTAATGGCGCTTCCCGTCTCCACCTGCGTCCAGGAGAGTTTGGCATTCTCCCCACGGCATTCACCGCGTTTGGTGACAAGATTGAGCACACCGCCCTTTCCGTTCTCATCACCGGGATACCAGTTCTGCACAGTGGAGTATTTCACTTCAGCGTTCTTGTTTACGATAATCTCCACGATGGCGGCATGCAACTGGTTCTCATCACGCATTGGGGCCGTACAACCTTCAAGATAAGATACATAAGCCTCATCATCGGCAATGATGAGCGTACGCTCAAACTGCCCGGTATTACGGGCATTGATACGGAAATAGCTGCTCAGTTCCATCGGACAGCGCACGCCCTTGGGGATATATACAAACGAACCGTCGGAGAAGACGGCACTGTTCAGGGCTGCATAGAAATTATCGCGATATGGAACGACGGTGCCCAGATATTGGCGCACCAAGTCAGGGTGTTCTTTCACGGCTTCACCGATACTCATGAAGATGACGCCCATCTCACGGAGCTTCTCCTTGAAGGTGGTCTTCACCGACACGGAGTCCATGATGGCATCTACGGCCACACCACTCAATGCCAGACGCTCTTCCAAGGGAATACCCAGTTTATCGAAGGTCTTCATCAGTTCGGGATCAATATCATCAACAGTAGCCTCTCTCCTCTCTCCTCTCTCCTCTCTCCTCTTTTTGGCAAGCGGATCGGCATAGTAGGAGATGGCCTGATAGTCAATCTCCGGCAGATGCACGTGTCCCCATGTGGGCTGTTTCAGTGTCTGCCAATAGCGGAAAGCCTTCAGGCGGAAGTCCAAGAGCCATTCCGGTTCACCCTTCTTAGCAGAGATGAGCCGAACGATATCCTCGTTCAGCCCCTTCTCTATGATTTCTGTATGTACATCCGTCGTGAAGCCGAACTCATACTTCTGTTCGGCTATCTGACGGACGTACTCGTTAGACCCACTCCCCTGCCCCTCCCTATGAGGGAGGGGAGTAGTATCTTTTAAATCCTCATTTTTAGGATTCTTATTACTATTCATTTCGTACAAAAGTAATCAAACCTCCCTCCCTTCGGGAGGGATTGAGGGTGGGCTAAAGTTTCTGATCTACCTCAATCTCAGTGAACGTCTCGATGATGTCGCCCACCTGAATGTCGTTGAAGTTCACCAGTGAGATACCGCACTCCAGACCAGTTGCCACTTCCTTGGCATCGTCCTTGTAGCGCTTCAGGGCACCGATGTTGGC
>AUXO016335483.1_pt1 | contig 11138 bp, 10 predicted proteins | sample 768731 | NCBI WGS metagenome assembly AUXO01 (sample SAMN02715735, study PRJNA202380) | gut metagenome | biome: sheep rumen | host: Ovis aries | place: New Zealand: Palmerston North | reverse complement strand
TGTAGTTTAATGGTAGAACTTCAGCCTTCCAAGCTGCTAACGTGGGTTCGATTCCCATCATCTGCTCCATTGGGAAATCTGTTCGAACTTTTATAGTTTGAACTTAATATAGAAAATATCAATTTCTAAATGAAGTTGATATTTTTTTGTGTTAAGAAAGAAAAAGACGATGGCTTATCATTATAAGTCATCGTCTTTTATTAATTATTATCTGCGTATTCCATGTGAAACTTCTTCTTCAGCAGTTTCAACCATTGCTTGTGTTTGTTGTCTCATTTGTAATAATTGTTCAACTGTAATTCCTCTTAATTCAGCCTCTCTTATATCAGCCTGATTTTGTGCTTCTTGTTGAACTCTATCAACAACATCTCTTTGATAAACACGAGTTTGAGCACTTGCAATATGGTCTAAATTATATTCAGCTCTGTCTGATGCATAAGGTATGTCAGTCTCTTTATGTTTTTCTCCACCAAGAGCTCTAATTTGTCGAGCAGTTTCAGTTTTTCTAGTTTCATAATTTTGTTTTTGTTGTTCTATTTCTGCTTTTACTTTTTGAATATTTTCCTTAAGTTCAGTTATTGCTTGTTCAGATCTACCAATATCTTCTTTACATCTTTTTAAACTATCTTGTAATGCTTCTAAACTATAGAATTGAACCCCATAACTTATACCTAAAAGACCTTTGCTTTGAGATTCGTACCATCCAATTATCTCTTTATATATTCTAGATTGTTCTTGTTTTATTCTATTATTTAAATTTTCAATTTCCCATTTTGTATCTTTAGTTTTTAAGATTTTCTTTGATAGTTTATTTCTTTGCTCAATTAAACTTTGTAAGAGATCTAATTCACCATTACCTAATTTATCAGTATGTTGTTGCAAAAATCCCATATCAACTTTTGAACTATCCATACCATACTCTCTACCAACTAATTTTGATAGTTTTTGTTCTGTAAATTGTTCGTTAAAACTTGTTTTTGCTTGTTCGAAAGAACCTTCAAATTCTTGAACAATCTCCATTAATTTATCTGGATTATTTACTTCATTAGTTCTTGAATTGTAGTAATAACTATTTTCAGTTAATCTATTTTCTAACACTTTAGGTAATCTACACACTAAATTCATTCTACCTTTAATTTGGCTTTGTTCATCAGATAATCTTCTATAATATGTTAACAAATTTGCCATTTTTTGTGCTTTTTCTGGATCTGATGCAACTGATGCTTCAAGTTCTGTAGATGCATCAATAGGTTTTCTTGTCCATTCTACTGTTTGAGCCAAATTATAACTTTCTTTTATTTCTGAAGATAATTGTTGTTTAATTTCTTGTGATGTCATTGCTTTGATTTGTTCTTGTTGTTTTCTAACTTCATCTATTTCTCTTTTAATAGTAGCAAATACACCCCATTGATTATTAACATCATATCTGCTTATTTCTGCATTAAGTTGTTGTCCTCTATAAATAGCTCTATCTCTTTCGCTGCCAGAAAGACTACCAAATTGAGCCATAAGTTGGTCTTGCTCTGCTTTTAATTGAGATAATTTTGCTTTTTCTTGTTTTTTTCTTGCTTGAATTTCCTTAATTTTAAGTTCTAATTCTTCTATTTTACCTTTTTTATAGTCTTCTATTTCAGCATCTGACATTGCTTGTATTCTTGCATATGCAGGTAGAGTTACAAGTCTTTGCAACGCATTAATTTTTTGTAAAACCATTTTTAATTGATATTCTGCTTCTTGAAATTCCTTGCCTCCAAAATTTACCTCTCTAAAATATTCAACTTTTTGTCTAACTAATTGATAATCTTTTTCTAAATTTTCAAGTTCTGTATTAAGCATTGATAAAAATTCTTCTTTAGTCATTCTTGTTCGCCTCGTTTAACTTATTTAATAAATCTTCAATTTCCTCCATTGATAATTGTGAGAATATTTTTTCTAATTCTTCTTTGCTTAAAGACAAGATTTTTTCTAAATTTTTGTTAGCATATGTTTCATTCATATATATATCATTCCTTTCCTAGCTCAACCCAAAACTTTGTTTATAAAATTCTTGCAATCCTATATATTAATTGTACAGTATTTCTGACTTTTTGTCTAGTTTTGAGATAATTTTTAGTATTTATCTTGGATTTATTATTATTTTATATCTTGAAAAAGTCATTTATAATTTAGACCAAAGTAATGGTTAACTATGGTTATTTATAAAGTATGATTGAACAAATTATATTTAAGCAACGAAAAAGATGACTTTAAATTATTAGTCATCTTTTAACACTATTTTCTTCCAAATCCGTAATCATTAGTAGATTCTTCGGCAATATTTTCTTGTAATCTTCTTTCATATTGTTCAAAACTTAAAAATTTTTTAATTCTTTCTTGTCTTTCTTGATATGTTTCATTATCAATATAACTTGTTAGAGTTTTATTTTCATCTAAAAATTCACCTTTTATATATTGCTCAACAAGATAATGATAACCGCCTATGCTCATACGATTTATTCCATTTTCTTCAAGAATTTGTATAAGATTAGGATTTTGTTTAACTAAAACACAAAATGCAGGAAGTTTATATACTCCAATAGTATGTCCAGGATCATATTCTAAATCATACCTTTTCATTGGATCAGCACCTTTTGGAAGTGAAGGTTCAACAAGTTTTATATTTCCTTCTAACACTTGTGTAATTGTTGTTAATAGTTGTCCAATATTTAGATTTCTAAATAATTGTTCAAAAACATACTTTACTTCATTATTTGTTAATGTTCCATTTATTCTTTTTATTGTTTCATTAACTAAGTTTAAATATTCCAATGGTTTTTGAACATGTGGATATAGTTCAGGATTTACTTGAGACAAATTATTATAATTTCCGTTTGTGATAGCATAAATATATTGTGCCATATATATATCATAGTCATTAAATCCTCTTTTAATAGTGTCTAATAAAGTTTTAACAGTATCTACATTTTTATTAATTTCATATAATCGTTGTTTTCTTCTTTGTTCTTCTATTTTTAATTGTTCATTATGTCTAACGTTATTCAATTTTTCTTGAGCATCTGTATCTCTACCATTAGAGTGAGAGATTTCATTATTTAATTGAGAAACATATCTCTCTTTTTCTTCCTTATTAGCTTCCCTTATATCTTCGATAGTTCTTTTTTCTTTATGTGCTTGTAATAAATGATATGCTTTATAATAATCAGTATTATTTGTTTTCTCAGCTATAATTCTCAATTTTTTCATTATATCTGGATAGTTTTCAATTATGCTATCTACTAAATCAGAATGATATGTCCATTCTTGAAATGTAGGATAATATAAATCATCATATGTTCCATCTGAAGTATAATTATTACACTCTCCACGTTTTGTTAATTTTTCTCTTAATGAAACTAATGCAATTACTAATTGAATTTCTTCATCAGAAAATTTAACATCATAATCAGAATTCCAACTCATAAAAGCAAGGTTTTGATACATCTTTGTATCATTGTTACCATAGTAATTGCCATATGCTAAAGGACTTTTTAAAATATAATACGCATCTCTTTCTGTTACTTCAAAGAAATGTCTAAGATATTCGTTAATATACTTATCTGATTTTTCTTCTCCTTTGGAATAATATGCTTGTATAAGTGTCTCAATATAATCTATTGCACCTTTACAATTTTCATAAATTGATTTTAAAACTGCATCTTTAATTACTCCATCTTTAGGTTTAAGAGTAACTTTTCCATTATCATTTGACAATGTAAATTCTTTTAATAAATCTGTTCTTGAGAAAAATAATGCAGCAAGTTTTTTCTCATAATCAGCAAACACATTTTTATCAATACTTTCATTAACTTCTTGTGCTATTCTCAAAGTAGAATGATATCTATTCAAAAATTCTTGTATTTCTGAATTAGCCATAAAATCACCTCAAAATTATTATATCATACTTTTTTATAATTCGATATTTATACATGTAAAAATTGGACAATTTATTTATTCATTTTTATATCAAACTATGGCATTATTATTTTAGTGATTAGTTGTTTATCAACTTTTACTATTAAGAGTTTCAAATAACCTTTGTTATTGCTCCATATGGTATCTACTTGATTTATCAAGTTTAGATATATTTAAAATGATTGTGATGGAACACAGTAATATTGAAATAGTTATGCTATTAATTTATAATTAAAATAGAGGTGTTATATATATGACAAAGAAGTCGCAAGCTATAACATATACTATATTTGGTATTTCATTATTAGCATGTATAGTATATTTATTATTTGATTTAAACGTTATTAATTTAAAAGGAAATAATGAAGATGAAACTCCTATTGTTACTAATGAAACCGTAACTACACCACCGGAACAAGTAATTCCTGTGGAACAAATTAGTTTTGTTAAAAATGATTATTCTATTCATATTGGGGAAGTAACTACTTTAGAAGTGATTATTACTCCTACTGTTGCTACAACTTCTACGATTACTTGGAAAAGTAGTGATACTTCGATTGCAGAGGTGGATCAAAATGGATATGTCATAGGGAAGAAAAAAGGAATCGCTGTTATTACAGCTGAAAGTGATAATGGAATAATGGCGAAAACAACTGTTTCAGTTACTTCATCTAGTGTTCCAATTATAGAGATAAATCAAGTTACATTATCAAAAAATAGCACGCGTATAAAAGTCGGCGAATCAGAGATTCTTCAAGTTGCTATCAGCCCAAACGATGCTACCTATAAAACATTAATTTGGTCTAGTAGTAATTCTTCTATTGTAACTGTGAATGAAAATGGAAAAATTGAAGCAATTCGAGAAGGAAGCGCTACTATTACTGTGAAGAGTAGCAATGGAAAAAGTGACAGTGTTTCTGTTACCGTTGAGAAAAATAGTTCTCCTAATGTAGACGTTACTAGTGTGTCTTTATCAAAAAATAATATTACATTAGAAATTGGGCAATCATCTACAATTACAGCTAGTGTAAACCCAAGCAATGCAACAAATAAAACAATTACTTGGAAAAGTAGTAATACTTCTATTGCGACAGTTGATGCGAGTGGTAAAATAACTGCGGTTAGTCCGGGAACAGCTACAATTACTGCAACTAGTAATAATGGGAAAAGCAATCTTGTGACTGTTACAGTTACCAAATCAACTTTACCAGTTGTTGAAGTTTCTAGTATTACATTGTCAAAGACAAGTGTTACTTTAGAGGCTGGACAAGCAATTACAGTTACTGCTACTGTTCAACCAAGCAATGCAACAAATAAAACAATTAATTGGTCTAGTAGTAATACTTCTATTGCGACAGTTGATGCGAGTGGTAAAATAACTGCAGTTAGTCCGGGAACAGCTACAATTACTGCAACTAGCAATAATGGTAAAAGCAGTCATGTGACTGTTACAGTTACAAAGAAGAGTTCTTCGATAGAAGTAACAAGTGTAACTTTATCAAAAACATCTTTATCTATGTATACAGAAGATAATATTGTAATTACCGCAACCATTGCTCCTTCAAATGCAACGAATAAAACAATTACTTGGTCTAGTAGTAATTCTAATGTAGCAACTGTTACAAAATCTGGTAAAATAACTGCAGTTGGTGAAGGAACAGCTACAATCACTGCAGCTAGCAATAATGGAAAGAAAGCAACTGTAGTAGTTACTGTTACAGCTCCAATTGCTGCTAGTGGTAGAATCAATAATGATTATTTTGGCATTACACCAGGAGAAAATGTTGGAAAGGCCAAAGCTAAGAAAAACTCAGAAGGTATTACTGCAGCGCTTAAACATGCATCTACTCATGGAATTGAAAATGTTTCTTTAGATAAAAATACTTATGTAGTTGTCAATATTGTAGATGATGATAACAATAATAATGCAGCAATTCAAATGGCTTCTAATGTAAAATTAGATTTAAATAATTCTGTTATTCAACTTTATACAAATTATGATCCAAAATATTCTGTAATCTATTTCCACAACGTTACGAATGCTACTATTAAAAATGGAAAAATTGTTGGTGATCGAGCAACCCATAGATGTAATTCTAGCGGAAAACTAATTGATTCCTATTCAGTAGATGGAAATATGTGTGGATCTAGTCATGGCGGAACTCATGAATGGGGATTTGGAATTAAAATACAAGCTTCTAGTAATATTACCGTTAAAGATTTAAGTATTACCTATATGACAGGTGATGGCGTTTATGTTCGAATTCACGGAAAACATACTGGTTCTTATCCAACAAAAAATATTAAAATACTGAATAATCGAATTAGTAAATGTAGACGTCAGGGAATCTCAATAGTATCGGGAGAAGATATAACAATTCAAGGAAATGAAATCCATGATATTCAAGGAGCTGCTCCTCAATTAGGAATTGATTTAGAACCAAGTCAAGATTTCGATATTATAAAAAATGTTACTATTGTATCAAATAAAATATATAAGCTTGGTAATGCAAGAGCAATTGCTGCAGCTGGTCAAACAGACACAATTGAAAATTCTATTACGATTAAAGATAATAAATTAAGTGCTTGTATTTGTATTCCTAAGAAAGCAGTTAAACTTTCTGGTAATACAAAAATTAATAATCAAGGAAATTCTTATAGTGGAAATTGGAATTCAAACTGTCCTTATTAAGAATTAGATTTATCAAGTTTAGATATATTAAAAAAGTAGAAGATTTCTTCTACTTTTTATTATCTATAATATTTTTCTTTGTACCTTCTTTGAGCTTTTTCTAGACAATCATCTACACAACGTTGCATTCCTTCTAATGTATAAAGTGGTGTCTCTATTCTTTCATAAACATCTCTATAATCCACAAATTATTATAGCATAAAAAAAGAATCTTTCGATTCTCTTATTTTGTTGTATCTGTATATATTGTATTATTTTTAACTAAATATCCATTTAAACTTAATAGTTCTGTCATTTGTGAAGCAAAGTCTCTATTAAACATTTGTTGAATTGCTATTGCTATTTCATTATATTGAGGAATAACATTATTATTTAGTACATTTACTAAACCACTTAATCCATCATTAATGCTTTTAAATGTTGTATTAAAACTATTTAAAATATCTGCAGTTTTTAAACCAGCTACCTTAAAACATTTATCAGTATTTTGAAGAACAACTTTTACTTTATTATTATAAGTATTATAAATTTGTTCTCTTTGTGATTCTAATGAATTAGCAATTTGTTTTAATTCATCTAATGAAACATATACTCTTGAATTTGCTGATGCCATTTTTATTTCTGCCATTTTTATTTCTCCTATTCCATATTACTTATCTTAGAAGCAATAGTTTTTTGTTTTTCAACAATTTGATCTCTTGCTTTTTGATAAGTTTGAATTAATAGATTTAAAGCTTTAATTGAATTGCTAACTTTAACATCCATATTTTTTAATCTTCTAGTATAAACTGCACAATCATCACCAACCCAAGCATTAGTTAATTTTTTAACATTTGTATTAATAACTCCACTCCAGTTTGTTTCGATTGTATTTACAGCTTCCTTTAATGTTTTAATATTGCTTTCTAGTTCTTCTAATGAAATATCAATATCAACACCAATTGGTGATATTGGTGATACTCCATATAAACTAACAACTCTTCCAAATTCTACAGATGGAAGTGTAACTACTCTTTCATATCCTGTTAATTTATCTAAATCTGTTAGTGTAGCTTGTTCTAACCTTTCTGCCATAATTATTCCTCCTTATTTTTATACCCCTATTATTAAGCTAATTATATCTTGTTTTTTATATAAAGTAAATATCTATTCTGTAAAGTCACTGCCAAGTATTTCTTTCATACAAATATTTGGTTTTTTATCATCAAAATTAAATGTATGAAATGAATCCCCTTTACAATATTTAAAACTCTTACATTTCTTACATTTAGAACACTTTTCAGTCTTTCTTTCACTTCTATATTCTTTAAATTTATTTTCCCATACTTCCACAAAATTATCTGTTCTAATATTACCTTGTACAAGTTCTTTTCTTCTTTCTACATTAGGACAAACATAAATATCTCCATTGCTTAATATACTTGCTACAAAAACACCTGCTCCACAATAGAAATAATAATCTCTTACTTCTAATTCATATTTTAATCCTAAATAATGACTACATCCATAATCAACTTGCATCTTTCCTTCTTGTCTTTTTTCTCTTATGAAATCTAAAACATATTTGAATTCATCATTATCAAGAAGAATTCCATCATTCTTTTTAGCTCTTCCTATTGGATCAACTGTTACTACTCTCCATGATTTAATTCCTAAAGATAATAATAATTCATATATTTCTTGTAATTCATTTAAATTCTTTTTATTTGCAACAGTAGTAATTTGTAATAATTTACATGCTTTAGTTTTTAATATCTTTTTTATATTATCAATAATAATGTTGTAACAACCAGGAACTTTTCTAAACTTTTCATGTGTCTCTTTTAAACCATCTAAACTTATAGATATAGATTCTACATTACATTCTTTAAATTTCTTTAGAATCTTATCATTTATTAACATTCCGTTAGTAGTAATACCCCATCTAAAACCAAGTTTATTAGCATATGCCATAATATCAAATAAATCTTTTCTCATTAATGGTTCTCCACCAGTAACATATATAAACATATTTTTTGGATTATATGCATCTGCTATTTGTTTTAATGCTCTTTCTAAATATTCAGTTTCTATTTCATCTTTAGGTTTATTTTCACCACAACTACTTCCACAATGTTCACATCTAGCATTACACATAGAGGTTACTTCTAAAAATAAATCAACAAGTCTTGGTTTCTTTTTAATATCTTCTTTGCTTTGAGCAATAGCATTTAAACTATTTATTTTTAATTCTCTCATTGTTTTTTCATAAAATTTGTCTATATCATCCATATTATCACTCTTCATCATTTTTTAATAAATCTTCTATTTGACTATTAAATCCTTCATCAAATAATTTAATAGTACTATTAACTATTTCACTATAATCTTCTATAACTCCATTATTTAATAAATCACATAATTCATTTAATCTATTATTAATAGATGTATATAATGCATTATAAGATGCTAATTTAGCTTCACCATATTTAGCATCCATTGTACAATAAAAATCTCTTATTAAAGGATATAATTCTCTATTATAAATATCACCTATTTTATTTCTTTTTTCATTTAAAGAAACAGATACTTCTTTTAATCCTTCAATACTAACTTTCTCATCCATTAATATCACTCCCAGTAACATTAAATTCTTTAATAGTGTCATCTATCTTTTTATTTAATAAAGCAATATCATCTTTTACTCTACTTAATTGACTAGCAAATAATACACCATTTTTCCCATTCCAAACTTCATTAATCTTTGGAATATCTTTTTCACTAATAGATTTACTAATTTCATTTAGTTTATCTTGAATTAATTCTAAATTTTGCATTTTGATTAAATTATCATTATTCATATTACTACCCTCAATAAAATTATATCATATAAAAAATAAAAACACGATTATTTATCGTGCTTTTATAGTTTCAATTGCTTTTGTTTATCTAAAATTGCTTGTTTTACTATATCAAGAATAAATACAGTATTTTTGTTAATAGGCATACCTGCTGCTTTTGGATGTCCTCCACCTTCACTAGTAAAACCTTTAGCTATTTGTCCACAATCTACATCTTCTTTAGTTGTTCTAAATGAGAATTGATTTCTCATAAAGTTAATAATTAAAATGTAATCTAAATCATCATGTCTTAATGATAATTCTGCTCCTACTGAACTTCTATATAATTCTGATATAGAAACACCTACTCTATATCCATTTAAATCTATTTTTAATAGATTTTTATCACATTCATTTATATAAGCTTGTTCTCTTTGTTCTTCTCCCTCTATTATCATTTTATCTTCTCTAGTAAAAGGATCTTTTTTGTTTTTTATTCCTTCTGCAAATTTATCAATAAAATCTTCTTTTTTAATAAAACTCAATAATGTAGTTAAATCATTTCCATAAGGAGTACTTCCTAAAGGTCCTAAAGTATCATGACTTCTTACTCCTTCTAAAAACTTATCTAAATATTCACTCTTATATTTAAAATCTTTTTCTATATGTTTATAGAATAATGTGGTGCCACATACTGGTACTCCATTCTCATCTTTTATTACTTCATTAATAAATGGATATTTTTTACTAGCTTCTTCTTCTGATGGATGATGATCAAAATGTCTTATTCTTCTTTTTAACGATTCATTTTTATCTATTAAAGTTATAGCATTAGTTCTTAAAGATACATCTGTAATATAGATATCATCATATTGTTTATATTTTTCTGTTCTTATTAATTGATCTAATAATATTTCTAATTCAGAAAATTCTACTAAGCAATAATCGATATCTCCAAAATGAACTTTGCCTAATATAACAGATCCCATACCATCTACATCAGCAGTATGAGATATAATTAATATTTTGTTATTTTTATTACTAAATTTTGTAATCATAAAAGCTCCTTTCTGTATAAGTATTTATTCTAACAATTAAAAAAATAATTGTAAACCAATTATTTTAATTTTAAGACTTTATTCTTTTGTGAATATAAACATTCACTATAACATCTATTATAAATATAATCTTCTAATTCATTATTATTAATAATATCATATACAGCTATTCCCATAGAATTTAATCTATCTATTATACTTAATAAATAATCATCATCATTGCTATCAGAGATTACTACTACTCTACTATTATCTAATAGTCTATCATCTGTTAAATTAAATGTATCATCTACAAATAATAATCTTATTTTTTTGCTTTCTCTATCTAAATATTCTTCTATTTCTTGATATGTTTTATTAGTCTTTTTATCTCTTGATAATCTTTGTTTTACATCCATTCCATAATAATGATATCTAGAAAGTAAACTTTTAATAGTTGTATCTAAAATAGAAATACTTTCTTCTGGTAATAATGGTGGTTTAACTGGCCATACTTTAGTATAAACATCATCTAAATCAATTAGTTTAACTTTATCATTAACTACAAATATATTATTTAATTTGTAATCAGTTGGATAAATTAAATGATCTGTTAATTCTCTTCCATTTGTAACAAGA
>AUXO010070421.1_pt1 | contig 11139 bp, 7 predicted proteins | sample 768731 | NCBI WGS metagenome assembly AUXO01 (sample SAMN02715735, study PRJNA202380) | gut metagenome | biome: sheep rumen | host: Ovis aries | place: New Zealand: Palmerston North | reverse complement strand
ACCATAGCTGTAGCATTTCTGTATATAATATCATTTCCTTTTATAAAACTATCATGAGCAATTTGTAAAATTGGGGCAGCGTTTGTTATTTTTTTACACTTATCGTAAGTTACTTTGCGAATTTCGTCCATTTTTTCTTTTGTTTCAACTATAGAAAAATGTAAGCTGTTTGCATTGCCGCCTGTAGGAGCATAAGAAAGCATTCTTTTAATTCTGCTCAATTTATCAAAAGAAATATTTTCATTTTTATAAGCACGGTAGCTTCTTCTTGATTTAATTAAACTAAGTAAATCTTCGCTATTACCAAGGTTTGTGGCTGCTGAATTTTTGGGATTTCTATTCCCAAAAGCTAAAGCACCTGAAGGGCAAATTGCCATACAATGTTGGCAACCGACACATCGGTTTGCGCCGCCTGATTTATAATGGGGTATTTTGTCGCTATTAAACTCAATGCAATTTGTCATGCAATCATTTATACACAATCCGCAATGTATGCATTTTTCTTTATCTACGGTAATCTTTTTTTCCATGTTCTTTCTAATCTCATTCCATTTTATATAATAACACAAAATATAGAAAATATGTTCTAAAAACAGATAAAAATCTAATTTATTGCTATTATTTATATTGTAAAAATTGTTTTTTTTGCATATAATGTACAAGTTAACTTGAGTAAGGGATATGTAATGGACAGTAACAGCTTATCCAAAATCTATTCGGAATTGAGAATAAGGTTAAAAGAAGGTAAATTTAAGTTTTTATACTTGATATTAATACTTTTTTTATGCCTTTTTGTTGTTGGCCAGCTTGGAATAAAAAATCAAGTTGATTGGGATGTTATTAATTATAGATATTGCAACGGGTGGGAATTTTTTAATAACAGAATTAGTATAGATATTATGCCCTCAACATTCAGATCGTATTTTAATCCTATTATAGACACTATTACATACTATTTAGTTGAGAAGCTAAATAATTATCCAAAATTATTTTTACTAATATCCGGAATGAAATTAGGATTTTATATATTCTTATCCTATTTGATTACAAATTTTGTTTTGAATAAAAAATATATTTGTAAAAGTTTTTTTATTTTTGCAATTTTGATAGTAACAGCATTATCGCCTATTGTATTATTTGAGAACAATTGGGGGAGTACGGATTTACAGATTGCCTGTTTAGAATTGTTAGGGATATATATATGGCTAAAAACGATTTTAAAAGAAAAAACTTCAAAAAATTCGTTTATTATTATATTTTCGGCTGTTTTGTTCGGAATTGCAGCCGGTCTAAAGTATCCTCATGGCGTGTTTGGGTTAGGGATTCTTTTTAATACAATAATATTTCGAAAGCATATAGATAGACCTGTAAAAAGTTTTTTAATTATTTTCCTGGGATTAATTATTGGATTTTTAATATCTAACGGTTTTTGGATGTTTATTTTGTATAAACATTTCAATAATCCCTTTTTCCCATATTTTAATTGGATTTTCAAAAATTCAATAGACTCAACACCTTCAGTATTTTCTTTAGATTTTTCCCACCTGTGGCCTCAAAATATGTTTCAATTTATTTTTACACCATTATTAAACCCATCTTCGGGATTTGTTACGTGTGAATTTGGGTTTTTTGATTTAAAATTACATTTGTGTTTTCTTAGTATCATTGCCTATTTTATTACTATTTGGACAAATAATATTAAAACAGAAATTGCAAAAATAATAAACCCAATATATTTGGATATGCTAATTGTTATTACGATATTTACATATTATCTTAATTTATTTGTGTTTGGGCAAATTAGATATGTAGTAGCATTATTTCCATTAATGAGTTTAATTATCTTTCCGATAATCAATCAATTATTTTTGATTAGAAAGAAACAACTAAACACTCCTTTAATAATATTTACTGTGGTAATTTTGTTTTTACAATTCGGATTTCCAACTAATTATATGTATAAGAATTTATCAGTTAGTATAATTATATTTTGTGTTTTTATAATAATTTTATTTATGCAAAACAGATACTTTAAAGATATTGATTTATCACTAAGACGGCAGTATATAGTAACGTCACTTATTATATTAGCAATACTGTTTTCATCTAAATATGTGACAAATCCTAAGCCAATTCCTGATACAAAAAAAATTATAAAAATTGAGGATATGCAGATAAAAGATAATGCGAACGTGATTATCGGGACAATGTCAAGTAATTTTATTGTTCCCAAACAAAATCCAAATGCTCGTTACATTGGTTTTGCTATTCCGAACGATTATGAAAAAGCGGGAAAATATTATACTTATGTCAAAAACAGATATGCAAAAAGTACTTATCTGGAAAATCAATTAAAACAAGTATTTAAAGAAGATAAGGATTTGTACTTTATATATTCTGAAGATGGGACATATAATAAAGAGGATTTGCCAATTTATATAATGTCTATCAGGTATTATTCTGATAACAAAATTAAAAATTTAAAAAATTGTAAATCGGTTAAAAACGAGGTTTTGTATAATCGATTTTACAATGGGGTTATGATATGCAAATTAAAGTAACAGATATTTTAAAAAAGCTTTATGTAAATTTGGATAAGATAATAATTTTTTTGATAATTTTATTATGGACGTTTTTTGCATATGAGAATTTGACTGTTTGTAAATTTCACACAGACGAACTTTGGGCATATGTAATTGCAAAGAATCTAAATCTCGTAGAAATTATAAAACTTATGCATTATGAGGGGCATACTTTTTTGTGGTATTTAATATTAAAGCCATTTACTAATAACTTAACTTTATACCCGTTTATCGTGAAATATATAAGCTATGTTTTTTCTTTTATGGGTATAATAGTATTTTGTTGCTTTTCAAAAATCAACACAGGAATAAAACTGCTGATAACTACATCAGTGCCCTTAATAGCAATTTTTCCTGTATATGGAAGACCTTATAGCTTAGGGATATTATTCTTGTTTTTGTTGTGCGCTTTATATAAGAATCGTCTAAAGCATCCTATTGTATATGCATTTTTGATCTTTTTTTCGTTCAATTGTCATATCATTGTTTTAATAGGTGCTTTGGCATTTGGTGTATTATTCATATATGATTTGATAAAAAACATAAAAAATCTGGATAGAATAACATTTTATATTTCAATATGTATAACTTTATTTTCTTTTTTATCCTTAGCAATCCAGTGGATTCCTGTGTATATGCCGAATTATGTATTTAAATTTAATAAAATAGGAAATTTTATAAGCTTTTTCTTACCCGGATACCTAAGCGAAGAAATTAAAATATTATATAAAATAATATATTTACAATTACTTTCTGTTATTTTATTGTCAAACATATTAAATTTAAAATCGAGCAGAGGTTTTTATTTTATAATATACACATTTACTGCAATGACGTTATTTTTTCTTTTTGTTTATCCTGCAGCACAACAAGCTTACTTGTATTTTTATTATATATTTTTTGTCATCGGTTATTGGTTAATGTATGAAAACAGTCCCGAATTCAAGGAAAGTAAATATTCTAGGGTTAGCCTTACTGCTTATTTGATAATTATAAGTTTAATATTTTCTCCGATGTTTAGAAAATATGGTAATTATCAATATTCTACGGATGAATACAAGAAAGCAACAAAAGTAATAGAAAAAATAATCCCTGAAGGTTCCACCGTATATGTTTCGTATTCACAAGAACTTATACCATTTTTACAAACAAAATATAAAGTTAAAAATTCATACGGATTTGATATAGATACTTTCGAAACTGCATCTAGTATATGGCAAAAACATCCACTAAAAGTGGATGAGGTTAAAATTAAAAAAGGTGAAAAATCTTATTATATTTGTGGAATAGGACAATGTCGTGATAAACAGGATATGCGATACAAAAGGTATAATATAAATTTCATGAATAAAGAAATTATTGATATTTCAAAATAAATCATAATAATCTTTTAGATATTAGAACTTCCTTATATAAATTATTTTCAAAATTCTATAATTTTATAACTGCTATCTACTAAATTTCTGATTTCAGTGTCAGATAGGGTTTTGTCCAAAATTATTGTAATCCAATTCTTTTTATTCATATGGAAAGCTTCATATATTCCTTTTTTATTAAGATATTCATTTATTTTAACTTTATCAATTTTTAAGTTAATAATTTCAACAATTTCAGAAGAATTTGAATTTTTATTTACTTTATTTAAAGGTACTGTACCTATTAAAGCGTACCATTTATTATTTTTTTTATTTCTAAATATAGCATAAGTCGGATAATTTTCCCACAAAAATTCAGGAGAATCTTGATATTTTTCAAAGATATATTTACTTATATTCAAAGCCTGTTTTGTTTGGAATAATTGTTTTTCAGAACAATTATCTCTGATTTCTGTTAGTATTTTTATAAATTCTTCTCTAATTTCAGAGCTGAAACCGCTTGGATTGCCTATTCTAAAATTTGTATATTCTTCATTTGTTGTTAGATCAAAAATTTTACCGTTTATTTGTCCATCAAACTCGATAACGATTTTAAATTCGTTATTTGAAAGATTTGTTTCAAATAAAAGCTTTTCGTTATTTGATTTAAAACCATATTTTATAAGTAAGTTTTTGTCAATTACATGTTTTTTAAATAAATCCTGTTCTATTGTCATTGTATACGGCCTATATAAATATAAATTACACCTCGTTTTTTACTTCTAAATTGTAGTCAGAAATAGATTCTTCATTTCCCTTTAAAATCCAAGATGTTAAAATATCACAAATGGAAATTCCACTTTTTTCGATTTTATTTATAAAAACATTTTCTTTATCTGTACTGTACGTTGAACAAGTCAATTTGTCACCCAAAAATGTTTCTTTATTAAATCTTATACTTAAACTTTCCAATTTGTGAGTCTTTTTGAAATCGTCATTTGTTGCCATCTCTGCAAGATTAATATAACTTTTATTGTTAACGTGCTGATTAAAATCTAAATCTGATAAGTTGTTTATATGAACTATTTCATGGCATTTTTCAAAAGCTTCAGGTAAACTAAATTTTTTGTGCTCACCTAAAACTAAATTTTCGCAAATTTCAAATCTATCAGAGATAATATCAGTTTTTAATGGCCTTTTTGTATTTTTATCAATTAAAAACCATAGGGCATTACCTTTTGCAAAAGGTTTTCCTTTATGCAGTATCTCATAATCTGTATAAATTTTTAATTTTGTAAGTTCCGAAATCCATATATTAACTTCAATCTCTTCAGACCAAAATGGTGAATCATTAATAAAATCAATATTAAATTCGGTTACTATCCAATACATATTTTTAGGAAATAAGTCGTATGCTGCAACCCTTTTAGTTGCACAATATCTTGCAAATGCATCTTGTAAGTACATTATGACTGATATTGGTCTTATTTTATATTCATTAATATCCATGTTGTCCAAAATTACATTATATTTTTTTTTATATATTTTCACTCGTTACTCCTGTTATAAATTTTATCTTCTATTATTTTATCATGATTTATTCTATTTTTAGTATATAATTTATTTGTTAATTATTGAGTAATTAGTTATGCAAAGTGATGTATTGATGCCGGGTGATGCAGCCGGAAACTATGACGAAAAATGGACAAAAACTTTTGACTTAAAGTTTTTGATCATTTGGATAATTTTGTTTGTGCTTTTATTAAGTTGGACTTTAATTTTTGATTCTAGTCTATTTAATGCCAAAGCATTTTTCTTAAGGGCTGGAATAAAACTTTTTGTTATGATGATATTAGCGCTTGCAGGCGGAATACTGTGCCGTCATTATTGTAATACTGACGAAAAGGGATATATTACAACCTCTAAAAATAATTGGTTTAAAGTAAATTACACAAGAAAAATTCAGCATTTTGCCGCATATTTGGTACCTTTATTGAGCCCTCCAACAGCACCATTGGGCATACTTCCTCATCTTTGGGAATCATTGTTTGTTCTTTTTATGTTTTTAGTTCTTATAAAGCCTGTAAGGGAATTTTCAACATTTTTTATGTTACAGTTTAACTCTTTGGACAGGGTAGAAGATAGACCAAACACATTAAAATGGATTGTTTTAGGTAATATGTTGCCGGGGCTTTTGATTATAACTATATTTAAACAGATTTTTGAAACATACTTGCACTTGCCGTTGTTGGCGACGGTTGTTGTTCTTACGGTTGCTATTGGTGATGGTCTGGCAGAGCCTGTAGGAACATATTTTGGTAAGAAAAAATATGTAGTACCATCATGGAATTTAAAAAATCGCTATGTAAGATCATATGCTGGTAGTGCTTGTGTTTATATTGCAGCGCTTGTATTTTTACTTTTATTTGAAAATCAATTTGCAAATCCACAAGAATTTTGGTCTGCAATGATATTATTTCCTCCTGTAATGACAATATCTGAAGCATTTGCGCCACATTCAATGGACACTCCGGTTATGATGCTTGTTGGATTTTCATTGTTATTCGGAATTTGTGCAATATTCTAAGTTAAATTTGAAAGATTAGAGTCTAAATTTTGAACAATATAATCTTTTACCTTTTCAAGATTTTCGTTACAATCTTTTATTCCGACATCATATATTGCTTGCAATTTATTTAAGTCTTTTTCTACTCTGCGCATTTTTATCTTTTTGCTAGGTCTAAAAACAAGTATTTTACTATCTTTTTCGTATTTTTTTATTAAATTGAGAATTTCATTATATTTTAGATGAATATTATTGGCTGTTTCTACAAATTTAGGATAATTTCGATACACAAATCCAAATGGCAGCCAAGATTTTGTTTTTAAATAATCTTTAGGTCTTGTTTGGACAACTATTATCTTTCCATAACCCATTTCAATTGCTTTTTTTATAGGAATAGGATCGCTCACTGCGCCATCCAGATATTTATTCCCGTTGATTTCTACTAAATTGGATACAAATGGCATCGAACCGGATGCTCTTAAATATTCCATATCTCTTTTCGCATCCTTAATCTCTATGTATTCCGCATTACCTGTTTCCAAATTTGTAACAACTGCATAAAATTCAGTATTTGACTTATTGTAAGCCTCAAAATCTAGTGGGTCTAATTCATAAACAAGCTTGTTGAAACAAAATTCTCTATTCATAATGTCACCTGTTGTAAATAAAGAATATAAACCCATATACCTTCTGTCATGTGCGTATTTTAGATTATACCTAAGCGCTCTCCCTATTTGTTTTGATTTGTAATTTATCCCAAATAATGCACCTGCAGAGACTCCGAATATAGCATCAACCTTGATATTATTTTCCATAAGTACATCTAACACTCCTGCAGTGTATAAACCTCTCAATGCACCACCTTCAAGAACAAGTGCTATTTTGTTGCTATTATCTGTTAATTTTTCATTATAATTATAATTATTATTTTTATGCATTATATTACTATATATTATCAATATTTGTTTTGTTTTTCAATTATTTTTTAAAAAAAAAGGGGTTGAATTAAATTCAACCCCTTTTTTGTTTAAATATATTTTTTATATTCTAGAAAGTAACCTTATATGTTTTACCGTTAGAAAAATTAAAATTGAAATTGAGAGGTTTTGGATCATCTTTGTATTTTAAAACCAAAATTCTCATATTATTTTGAGGTTTTAATTCATAGTTTTCAGGTAAAGCGTTTGCATATCTTTTAGATTCTTTTGTTATTTTAGCTAATCTAATCCAATTTGGGACACTACAGATTGCTGATGTACCTACTGTAAGAAGTAGTACAGGAGGGAATGTTGCAACAGTATCAAGTAAGTCAAGTCTGTCTAAATCGACAAATGCCTCTGTAGTAACATCCTTCAACCCTGCTAGTCTTTCACTTGTTGCGGTAACAGAAGCGGATGAATTATTTCTGTTAGTTACAACATATTCATAAGCATGTACATATTTGTTTTCTTTTTCTTTTAAACGATATTCATTTTGAACAATAGTAATTTTTGCATCGCTATCATAATAATTTGAAGAATCAAGAAGAGTCAAGTTTATAGGCTCTGTATCATTACTGTATGGAAATACAGAAGTTTTTTTATTGTTTTTAGCCATTTTGTTATTTAATTTTGCCATACCCGTTTTTAAAGGTTTAACTAAATCAGGTGAAATGTAAAAATTGCCTAGTTCTTGTTTTCTTGCCAAAGTAAAGAAATCAAATTTATATTCTTTTAAAGCTGCTTTATCTTCTACTTTATCATATTTATATCCGTATTGTTTCAAAAATTGTGTCATTTCATTGTTATTGACATCATATTTTTCATTTGATACTACAAAAATATTTGTATCTTTATTGGCCGGATATAATCTTAAAAAATAACTGCATTTGCTATCAGAATATATATAAGCATTGTTTACATTTTCTAAAGGTACAAATTTATCAGTACCCTTGTATGAAGAAAGAACACTATTAATATCAAACACAAGTTGTCTGATATTAATATTTTTTATTTGATATGCATAAAAGTTTTTAGTAATTTCTGCAGATGCTATACCAGAATTTACAAGCATCATAAGCAGTACTAACAATAATAAATTAAAAAATCTTTTCATTACAACCCTTTCGAAATTAAAATATATACTACATATAAATTTTGCAGACTTGACCTTTTATTTTATAATAGCATAAATTTATTTTTTGTAATGTTTATGAAATAATATATAATTATATGAAAAGATTTCTTAGAATAGCGCTTTATATTTTATTTTCATTCGTAATTATTTTTTATTTAGGAATTGTATTATTCTTGCCTAAAATAGTAAACAATACCTCCACTATAAATAAATTAGAGAAACAAATTTTTAATAAAACGGGCATAGAAACAAATATCACGGGAATAAATTTAAAAGTATCACCAATACTTTTATTTGCATTAAATATCGAGAGTATAGATACAAATTTTGACAATACCTCTGTTATTGATATAAAAAATTTATCACTGAATTATAGATTATTTCAAAATAGATTGATATTTATTAATGCTGAAAAAATATATATTGACGGTAATAATTTAAAGAAAATAGTAAAAACATCACAGAATAAGAAGAAAAAGGAATTTAAGATTCCAAAAGTCCCTGAAATAAATATAAAAAATATAACCTTTAAATCAGATGATGTAGATATTTTTGGACAAAATATAGAAGCTAAAAATGGTATTATAAAACTTAAAACTGACATAAAAACACCTTACCTAAATAAAACCGTAAAAATAGGTAACTCTGGAAATATTCAAGTTTTAGATAACAAAATTAGTGCTAATCAATTCAAAATAGAACTTGGCAATTCACAAATATTTATAAACGGAACTCTGTTTGATAAAGATAAGTCCATTGATTGTGATATAAATGGTAAAAAGCTGCCGGTTTCGGAACTTATGCCAATATTATTGCATTTCCAAAAATCTCAAGATCCTACTAAAAAATTTATAGAAAATTTTAAAAATTATAATGGCAGTATAGATTTAGATTTAAGACTCAATAACAACGGTATCTTTGGGAAAGGTGTCGCAAAAAATCTTAGTGCCAACGCTGTTTGGTTTGATATTCCACTTTATTTTAAAGAAGCTGTTTTTAACTTTAACGGAGATTCTATAACATCTGTTGCTCAAGGAATTTTAGGAAACGAAAAAGTTATTCATACTCTAAAAATAACCAATTTAGGTACAGATGAAAAAAAAGTTGTAGGAACAATGGACACTACGCTTACTAAAAATTTTAAATTTGTTCCAAATCTTACAATCCTAAATTCTGCTAAAGCAAATTTAATATACAAAATAAAATACAAGAAAATAGATGTTTTTTACGATTTGGAATTAGCACCAAATAGTGATTTGATCTATAATAAATCTTATTTGGGTTTGAGAGATAACAAAAGAAAAATATATGCACATACATATAAAGACGGAAATGATTTACAAATAAAAGAATACAAGTACACTTATTCAAATTCCGCAAAAGAGAATATCGTTGTTTCAGGAGATGGTCTGTTTGTAAAGGTTAATGACAAATTTACTCCACGTTACATAACTTGTCATACAAACGGCTATGCCCCAATTTCAGTTACCGGATCTTTTGGCGAAAAAGTTAATGGGGGCGAATTTAAGGGTGATTTAAAATACGATTACTTAAAAAACAGAATTACAGGAACCTTTGACATTATAAATGCAAGACATAAAGAGTTTAAAATTGATCAGGCCCATGTGCATTCCGAAAATGATATCGTAAATGTATTAGTAAAAGGGCTTTATAAAGGTGAAAAATATTCGGCAGAAATGTCTGCTCAAAATAATTTCTTAGGCAGAACTCTGATTTATAATATGAAACTGTTTTTAGATAAATTGGTTATTGAGACTCAACCAGAAACACCAAAACAAGATGTAAAAATAAACCCTGAAGATATATCAAAGAAAGTTCAAGACGCTGATATCACAATCAATAATTGGGAAATACTAATTAATGAAATTAGAAGAGAAAAGTTTGTTCTTGAAAAGGTAAAACTTATAGGAAGTATGAAAAATAACATCTTCGATTTTAATATGAACCAGCTTAATTTTGCAGACGGAGTTGTAAGAGCAAAAGGTATTTATAATTTTGCTCAAAACACTTCCAAAATGACATTTGCTGCCGAAAATATAAATTCAAATAAAGCGGCAAATATGATGCTAAATTTACAGGATCAAATAGAAGGTACAGCAAATGCAAAAGTTGATTTGTCTGCAAAAGATATGTTCAAATACATTGATGCACACTGTTGGTTTGAAGTTAAGGAAGGATTTTTGCCAAAACTTGGAGATTCAGAATTTGCAATAAAAAATTCAAAATATAAACTTTCTCAAATAACAAATTATGACTTGGCTCAAAGAGATGAAATGCAGTTTGATATTAAAGGTGCATTTGATGTTCATAATACCGAGGTAAAAAATATTGATATAAAAACTTATGCTCCAGATTCTGCAATGTATCTGGAAGGTAATTATGAAATGGAAAAACAGTATGCCGATTTGCAATTATTCTGGAAATACAGTAAAGAATCCCCAAAGGGTATAAGAATATTTTGTGTTCCTTTAAGTTTGATTCTAAAAGTGGTTTTCAGACC
>AUXO012282308.1_pt1 | contig 11140 bp, 9 predicted proteins | sample 768731 | NCBI WGS metagenome assembly AUXO01 (sample SAMN02715735, study PRJNA202380) | gut metagenome | biome: sheep rumen | host: Ovis aries | place: New Zealand: Palmerston North | reverse complement strand
CTACTTACTGTGTAAACTGCCATTACTGCCATTTGATATTCAAGACTCGCTTGCGAGTCTTGTGCGCCGGATGCTGCTTTATGCCTGTTCGACGTAATCGTCGATAGACTCAAATTCCGCACGCTCTCTCTCTTTTTCTTTAGTCTCATCATAGTTTTCATGTCTGGGCACATACTTCCGGTTCTGGATCTGTGCGCTGAACAAATGACTGAACATTTCTCTCTGTGCTTCATATCCGTATGCTGCTGTCGCCTGCATCCCCATAACAACTCCTTCCTCCTTAAATGTGTGAAAGATTGAATATTCAAGGTATTGATCACTCTATGCTTTGATAATTCTATGCTTTGATCACTCTATATTTTGTTCTACATCCATCATAGTACAGCCTTTTTATAGAGTAAAATACATGATATCAAATGCCCTCCATAAATATCATCTATGCATTCATCTATGAAGGGTCCGGCCGTATGATCTCATCAATGATCCCGTTGTCCAGATACCAGTCCATTCCCCCATCATCTGCTCCTGCCAGCAGCGTAATATGGATTCCGCGCTTTTCGCGGCGCACGATCTGCGCCATTTCGATCCCCTTCATGGTCTCCAGCATGTTCTCAATGATCAAATGGGAGCAAAAGTCGGGGTCATCCTGCAGCTGTGCATATAGACTTGCTTCGTGCGTTGTATAGGAGATTGTCCCCTTCTGCTTCTGCAGCCAGGCCCTCCAGGGCTTGACGGACTCCCTGCCTCTGCAGACGCAAACTATGCCCCCTCGTCTGATCGCATTACCTGCCTGTTCAGGATCTGCATTTTCACCTGCTGCTCCCGCAGCCGGCATCCCTGGACCGGCCGGTTTATAATCAGCGGGGAAGCACATGATAAATGTGGTCCCCTGCCCCGGAATGCTCTTTACTTCTATAGTGCCTCCGGCATTTTCCACCAATGAGCGCACAACAGATAATCCCAGTCCGGTTCCCTGTCGGCTTCCTTTTGTCGTATAAAAAGGCTCAAATATACTGTCCATATTTTCAGAACTGATACCGCATCCGGTGTCTTCCACGCAAAGCACTGCGCACGGAGCACATACCCGGCCTCCTGCAGAGTTGTCCATGGAATCGGGATCTTCGACCCGGTAAAGGACCCTGAGCTTCTTTTCCTGCGTTTGTTCCATCGCATGAAAGGCGTTCTTGCTCAGATTCATCAGAATATGCTGCATCATTCCTTTTCTTCCCGTGATCCATGCGGGCGTTTTCTGGATCTTTGTCTCTACTGTGACTTCAGAAGGGGCAAGCTGTCTGATTATGGACGCCGCTTCCTCCGTCTCTTCTGACAGGTTTACCGCTTCTCTTTTGCTGCCTGTGTCCATGCGGCTGAAATTGAGCAGTTCGCGGGAAAGCTTTGCCGCCTGCTCTACGGATCCGAGCATCTCCCGCAGCATTTCACGGTTGTCTTCGGAGATTGATTCATCTGCTTCCAGCATTTCGCCATATAACATGACCGGGGTAAGATAATTGTTGAACTCATGCGCTATGTGGCTGCTCATCATGCCCATCGACTGTACTCGCTGGTAATGTCTGATCTCCTCATTTTTGCGGGCAATCAACTCCATTCCCCGATTGATCTGACGCAGATATTCGATTTCCTTGCGCTGTTGTCTGGACCGATCCATTGCCCCGGTGAACATACTCAGGATCAAAATCAGCACTGCCAGATATCCTGTGCCCAGAATCCCCATAGAAAACAGCATTTGCCGCAGCGGCGCGCTCAGTTCCATAATCGGGAGCGTCGAGTTTACAATCCACTTTTCTCCCCTGAGGTCAATCGATGTATATGCAACAATGCGGCGCACAGGCTTTAGAGCAGGATCGTCCCATACATAGGAATCCAATATGCCAGTTCCCTCCGGCTGGCTGCGCTGCAGATCCAGCCATCTCTCTAAAGACGAAAGATCCAATTGCGGATACTTTTCCTCCCTGTCATAAAGCGCGTCCATCCCGATCTGGCTTTTTGCGTGATGCATGATAATGGCAAGATCGCTGTCTTTGACAACGGAATATCCGCCGCTGCCGATTCTGACCGGTAATACGATTTTTTTATAGATTTTGTTGAGGTTCATTACAAACAGAACAGTTCCAGAGGAGAGTGATTTGCCTATTACTATTTCATACCATCCCTCCTCGCCAAGATATTTGCCGACGATCGAAGCCTTTTGCTTTGCTTTGGCGGCACAGGAAAGAAAGTCAGCAGAAATCCTTCCGTCATAAAAAAGGATTTCTCCATCCCGTACCAGTCCGGTCCCCGTATAGAGGCCGTCTGATTCGCGCAAAATAGTCTGTGCTGCCGCTTTGATCCCATCGTATTCTGCTTCAGATGTCCCGGCGGCTGCTTCCAGTTCCATTCCCAGATCGATCTTGTCCATCTCCTGTTCCATGTTCTGTTGAAGACTTGTTCCGATCGTTCGGGCCATAGTAAGGAGTTCTTCCTGCTCCGTTCTAATCAATGTTCCGCGATACCGCTGATAGATAGCGATATTGAGGACAACCATCAAAATGGACATAATAAGAGCGGCCGCCGCTGCGGTCATCCTAATCTGGTTATCTGTACGCGCCTTCCACAATCTGCGAGTCATATCTGTTTCCACACTTCCGACCATGCCGCTCGCCAGAGCGGCCCCCTGAGGCGTTTTCGCGAAGGCAACTCTTGCTTCGCAAGTGTCAAACGGTGAAGGATCACTCTTCCGACCCGTGACGCAGATCCATTCTATAGCCGATTCCGCGGACAGTTTTCAGGTAGACCGGCTTTTTGGGATCTTCCTCGATTTTATTCCGTATTCGTTTTATATAGACCGTGATCGTGTTGTCGTCGACGATTGCATCGCCCCACACCTGCCTGTAGAGCTGTTCTTTTGAAAAGACCTGTTCCGGATTTTCCAGCAAAAAGCGAAACAAAGCCAGCTCCCTTCCTGTAAACATGATCTGCGTTCCATTTTTAAAGCATTCCATCCTGCGCAGATCCAGCAGAAACGGACCTTTCTGAATTTCAGCAGCCGGTTTCCTGCTGTATACCTGGCTGCGTCGGATCAGCGCCTTTGCGGTTTGGATCAGAACCGCTATGTGAAAAGGCTTGGTCAGATAACTGTCCGCGCCAAACCCCAGCCCAAGGACCTGATCAGTCTCGTCATCTTTTCCGCTGAGCATTAGTACGGGCGTATTGTCTCCATGTGACCGAAGTTGCTGCAATACTTCATAGCCGCCTATCCCGGGCATCATTACATCAAGGATCACCAGCCTGTATTTCTCCCTGCTCAGCATGCGAAGAGCTTCTTCTCCGTCAGCCGCCTCCGCTGTTTTCATGGTTTCTTTTCGAAAAGCAGTTCTAAGTGCCATACGGATCGGTCTTTCATCGTCTACGATAAGTATTTCATCCATTGCCATATGTTTTCCCTTTTTCGTATTATGTTGACGCTTTTTTCCGATATCTCACAACAATTGCGCAGTCCATACTCAGTACGGGCTGCGCATCATGTCGGCCTGAAGCACGATCTTTGCTCCAATCTGTATTGGCAGCCTTATCGAACTGATGCCTTTTCTACTCCTTAAACGGGGATGATCCCGATGATCACACAGATAATCACTGTCAGGACACTGATCACAAAATATGGCGGAATACTGAATTTCATATGATCCCGCAGCTCTGTTCCGGTCAGACCGATCGCAAGGAAGGTCGCAGGAACAAGCGGGCTTACCATCAAAGCGAGATTCTTGCCAATAATCATTGCGACAGCCGTACTCAGAGAAGCAACGCCATAAGTCTCTCCAACCTGCATGACCAGCGGCATGATCCCGTAGAAGTAGGCGTCCGTGCCGATGCACAGGCCAAGAGGCAGTGCCAGAATGCCGAAGATGACATGGATATATTTGCCAAGGGCTGCCGGGATAATGTTCATGATCGCGTTTGCCATCTCGGTGAGCATACCTGTTCCGTCAAAAACGCCGACCATCGCGCCTGCAGCAAACAATGTTGCGGAGATGATCAGAGCGGCGGGGGCATGCTTCTTGATCAGCTTGTCCTGCAGTTTTTGATCCGGATAGTTGACAGCCAGAAGGATACAAAGCCCGGCCATGAATACGACATAACTCTGTGCCAGCCCCAGCGAAAGAGCTGCAATAACGCCGATGGTAAGAATCAGGTTAAAAATAAGTAGCGGACCGTGTTTTCTAAGCGCGTCGGCCTCCTCTGCCGCTTTCTGGTTAGTTTCCACGATCTCTCCCTCGCCTTTGCCGGCGCCCTGGCGGATCGCCAGCATGCCAAGAAGAACAGCGAGTACAATATTAAAAATCATTCCAATGATCTGCACAGGGATCAGAATATGCCAAAGTTCCGTGGCATCCATTTCCAAAACAGTGGCCGCCCTGGCTGTCGGTCCGCCCCAGGGAAGCAGGTTCATGATTCCCATGCAGGCACCTGTCAGGCACAGGAGGATCTTAGGGTCGATCTTCATCCTTTTATATACCGGATACAGTGACGGAATCGTGATCAGCACGGTTGTCGCAGTCGTACCGTCCAGGTGCGCGATCGTCGCTATGATCGCAGTTGCAACGGTTATCGCAATGACCTTGTTTCCCGCTTTTTTTACAAGCCAATCGACGATGATGTCAAATAATCCGGTGTCGGAGAGGACACCGAAATAAATAACGGAGAAAATGAACAGAATACCGTTATTTGTTGTCGTCGTGACACCTTCCTTGATCATCTCTGCCACGGCCAGAGGACTGTTTCCAAGGATCATCGCCGCAATAGAAGGAATCACCACAAGAACTACGATTGGCGACATCTTCCCTTTCAGCAATAAAGCCACGATAATGACGATCATGATAAAACCTACTGCAGCAACCATTTTTACCTCCTTCAATAGTGCCCGTACTGTCTACAGGTTTCTTGTATATAATCGTAAAGAAGGTAAATGAAAAGACCGTGACGCGATTATGACAGAACTGTCATAATCGCGTCACGTGAATCAAGGCACAAACCGGTACCCGATCCCCCGCACCGTAATAATATGCACAGGATTGTGGCGGTCATCTTCTACTTTGCTCCGCAGGCGGTTCACATAAACCATGATCGTATTATCGTCTACCGCAACAGCGTCACCCCAGATCTGTTCGTAGATCATCTCCTTCGTAAACACCTGCCAGGGATGCTTTATAAACAATAAAAACAGAGCAGCCTCTCTTGAAGAGAGCTGCAATTCCTCTTCACCTTTAAAGAAGCGCATTGTTCCGCTGTCATAGGTAAAATCTCCGCACCTGACCACCGGGTCCGGCGCTGCGTTCGATTTTCCAACACTGCTTCTGGATCGGCGGATCAACGCTTTTGCTTTAGCCCCGAGAACCAGCGGTCGGAAGGGTTTCGTTATATAGTCGTCAGCGCCGACGGACAGCCCGTATAACGAGTCGTAGTCTTCGTTTCTTCCACTGACAATAATGACAGGTGTATTATTTCCGTCCCTCCTGATCTTGCGAATCACATCAAAGCCTTCCATATCTCCGAGTACGACGTCGATGAGAATAAGATCAAACGACTTTGAGTCGATCACTTTCAGTGCTTCCTTCCCGCTGCCGGCAATGACCGGCTCAAGATCGTTGCTGCGCATCACCTTTTCCAGCAGTCTGCAGATGGAAGCATCGTCGTCTACAATCAAAACACGATCAACCATAAAATTCCTCTTCTATCAGTTGTGTTCCCCCCAAAAAATATAACGACATTGCGTCGATATCTATTATAATATTTCATTATCAGAAACACAAGAAAGCAATGTCAGGTGGTCACGCGCGTAAATGCAATGACGGGCGGTCACGCGAACCGCGATAACGGGGATTCTGGGGATTCTGATCCTCTTATGGATTCTGATCCCCCTATAAGGGAGGCGCTTGCGATGTCGAAAGAGAGAAGCCTAAATACCGCAGCATTTTTTGACGGGGTCAGGGATGTACTCGTGTCACTTTTCTTTGCACCTGCTGTCATCGGAGGATTTTTACTCTTTCTGGCAGTAGTCCTTGCCACCGGATACACGATCTGGAACGGTTATAAAAACACCATTATGAATAATCAGAAACAGCAGCTCCTTCTGACTTCCCGCACGTTGGCCGGAAATATGGAAATATCGCTGGCTGAATACCAGCAGGATCTGGCTTTCTTATTGTCTCATCAGGAGAAGAACGGCGGCTTTGATGAGATGCATGAATTCTTTCAAGAGTATCTGGATGCAAAGGACGGACTGGAAACCGATATCCTTCGGATCTCACCGGGCGGCGCTGTCGACAGTATTCTCATATCCGGGATCGAGATGCAGCAGTACGTGACTGATATAAGTGATACAGAGTCTATATGGACGGCCCGGGATCTGAATGGCGGTCATCTCTTTGTTTTCATAAAATCGCTGCCCGATGGGGGCGGACTGGGACTTGCTGTTGACGCGGACCGCTGTTACAAAGAATGGCTCTCCGGTGTACGGATCGGTACCAGCGGATATATCATGGTCAAGAATTCCACAGGTATCATCCTCATGCACCCTCAGGCTTCGCAGTGGGGGATCCACGTGATCTCCGGGAGAAAAGAACGCTACCCCGATCTGAATCTTGAGAGCCTTGAGCAGATGGTGGAGGAACAAAACCGGGGAGAAGAAGGCATCTCCGACTATTACTCCTACTGGTGGCTGAAAGAGCCCCTGGTGCGGGTCCACAAAATCAGCGGATACGCCCCTGTAAGGCTCGGAAATGATTTCTGGGTGGTCAGTTCCGTCGTCGAATACGATGACTTCAGTTCTCCGATCGAGAAAGGTTTTTACCGGGTAGCGCTCCTCTTTCTTGCCAGCCTCCTCATCGCTGTGGTCCTTCTCATGATCGTGAACGGGCTCCTGGCAGACCGCCGCAGAAGTCAGAAGGAAATAACAACGCTCCGGGAGCTCAACGAGCGCCTTGAGACGATCCACAGTGCTGAAGAGAGGATCGGTCATCAGCAGCGTCTGCAGGTAATAGGCACCATGACCGGAGGCATCGCCCACGAATTCAACAATCTTCTGACCCCGATCATGGGTTACTCCGATCTGCTGATGATGGAGCTTCCCGAGCAGTCGGACGCGTTTGAAAGCGCCCGGGAAATCTACGACGCATCGGAAAAAGCCAGGGAGATCGTTCGCCAGCTCTCTACCATGAGCCGCCGCAATGTGGAGACTGTGTTTAAAAAGCAGGAAGTCCTGCCCTTTCTTAAAAGGACCTGTAAAATGATGCGCTCCTCCTGCCCTTCGGATATTTTTCTGGAGGAAGATTATCATGTTGAGGAGGGTGCATCCATCCTATGCAGTTCCACCCAGATCAGCCAGGTGCTCCTCAACCTCTGTATCAACGCCGTCTCTGCGATCCGGGCCGGAAGCAGCACAGATCAGGCACGAAGCGGTTCCGACGCTTTGGCTCAGAATCCTGCCGTCTCATCCTCAAATGGAAAAATATTATTACAGGCACAGACCATTTCCAGAGATGATTTGAAAAAACAACCCCGTCTCATGCATACCGATATTCCGGACGACTGGGAAAACTACCTGCAGATCCGGATGACAGACAACGGCTGCGGCATGACCTCCGAAGTGCTCAAGCAGATATTCACACCGTTTTTTACCACAAAGAAGACCGGAGAGGGAACCGGTCTGGGTCTGCCGCTGGTGGAACAGATCATTATTTCCCACAGGGGATTCATCTTTGCCGAGAGCACCCCCGGAGCTGGCTCTGTGTTTACGATTTATCTGCCTCTTATGAATACAATGGACTCCTCCGATACGCTTACGGAGGAATCTGCAAGAGGGAAGCGCATACTGGTCGCCGATGATAACGCCAAGATCCTGGATATGCTTTCCAAAGGCTTTTCCAGGCTGAATCTGAATGTGGACGTCTGCAGGACCCATGAAGAGCTTAAAGTGCTGCTTCAAGAATATGAAGGCAGCGTTCTGCTCATAGATGAGAGCCTTGAGGACGGAAACGGCATCGATTTCTGTATGTCCATTCAAGGTATGTACCCGTCTCTTCTTAAGATCGTAATGGCAGACTATCCGACAGATATCCTGCTGGAGGCAAAACAACACAAGATTATAGACGGCTATCTGCTCAAACCGGTCTCCTGCCCGGACGCGCTTGCCGAGATCCGTCGCTGCGGTGAACAGATTCATTGAATCATCCATTAACTCATCCATTGACTCATCCATTGAATCTCCCGTCTCAGCTGCGAATGGAAGACGGTTGTTTTCTGATTCAAAATATAAAAAACAAAGCCATGGCAGTTTTCTTACAGTTTTGTAAGGAAACTGCCATGCTTGCTGTAAGCTTCTTTCTGTATAGTTGACCTCAAGGGTTAGTGTGGCTGCATTCGATTTGCTTTATGAGTATCCCCTCCCCCAAGAGACAGGTATTATTCGAACCTGCCGCCGGCCCTGTTTTTGCATTATGAATCGGCGGCTCTTCTTCGCAGCCTTGATTCTGATGCTTCTTATACTGAAAGGAGGTAGAAATGAGTGAAACTATTGTTGGTATTCTCGGGTTTGTAACGATCATCTGCATAGTCTACATGCTCTTCCAAAGCAAGACACTGCCAAGTATTGCATTTATTCTGTTCCCGTCAATTCTTGCGGTTATTCTGGTCATTGCCGGTTACTTTACAATCGACCAGATCGGTGAACTTGTCAAAGGAGGATTTAAGAGCACCGGGCCTACTGCAGCCCTGTTCGTATTCAGCGTCCTGTATTTCGGCATAATGGGGGATGTCGGATTATTTGACGTGATCATTAACGCACTGATGAAGCTTGTCGGTGATTCCGTCATCGGCGTCACGATCATGACAGCGGTCATCGCTCTGATCGGACATCTGGACGGCGGCGGCGCTTCTACATTTTGCATTCTTATTCCGGCAATGCTTCCTGTTTATAAGAAGATGCATATGCGGCCCACAACACTGCTTCGTATCGCGGTCCTTGCCATGGGCGTTTTGAACCTGATGCCCTGGGCAGGCCCGACCATGAGAGCCGCTTCCGTCCTCGGTATGGAGGCAGGCGCATTGTGGCGCACCCTGATCCCTATTCAGATCTTCGGCATCGTCCTCTGCCTTGTTCATGCGGTTCTTGCAGGCTTCCAGGAGCAGACAAGAGGTGCGGGCCTTAAAGGCAGACTGGCACAGGAGGAAGGTGCCGTTGATGCCGGAGAAGCAGCCGAAATACAGTCAGGTGAGCTGGCTCGCCCCAAGCTCTTTATTTTTAATCTGCTTCTGACATTTGCAGTCATAGCGCTTCTTGTGTGGGATAAGTTCCCCAGCTATCTTCCCTTCATGCTCGGCGTGGGGATTGCCATCATGGTCAACTATCCGGGAGCCGATATGCAGAAAAAGATCATCAACAGTCATGCCGGTCCCGCTCTCATGATGTGTTCCACTCTGATGGGTGCAGCTGTCCTGATGGGCATCCTGGTATATGGTATCGACATAGAAGGGGCCGCTGTTATTGCCAAGCCCGGTACAGAGATGACGATCATCAGTGTTGTCACCTGCATGGCAAACATCATCAGGATGATCCTTCCTGCTGCACTGGGTACCCATCTTCCTATTGTCATCGGCATCCTGTCCGTGCCGCTTGCCCTTGCATTTGATACAGACTCCTACTTCTACGGCATGCTCCCGATTATGATCGCCATAGGCGCCGGCTTCGGTCTCGAAGCACTACCCATCGCTGTTGCCATGGTTGTCTGCCGTAACTGTGCTACCTTCATCAGCCCTATGGTTCCCGCCACTCTTCTGGGCATAGGACTTGCAGATGTGGACATCAAGGACCACATCAAGGCAAGCTTTATGTACGTCTGGGCCTTTTCCATCATCTGCATGATTTTTGCCGTTATTCTCGGCATCATTCCGCTGTAAGAAAAGCACCGGCCAGTCTTTTGACACAGACTGCTATGTAAAGTCCTTAACGATTTTCATATATTCCTGCGCATGGACCGGGATATAGCTGTTCATGCGGTATGCGGCGACAAAGTCAACCATCGTGCAAAGTTTTCCGACGGGAAAACAGCACAATTTGTCGCCGCATTTCTTATGGCTTCAGCTGTGTTTTCGTGGTGAAGGCTGCAAAGAAAAGACCGACTGTCCTCTGAAGCTCGTCAATCAAAGCAAACTGCTTTTTCTTACAACTCTGTAAGAATACATATATTAAACTGTAAGATTACAATTTTATAATTAATTCCATAAGCAATCCCCGGTATGCTTTCATAGAAATTATCCTATGTCATCAAGAAATAACATGTATTTTTATCAATAAAAAGTGCTTGTTATACTTGGGGCAGGAAAGCAGTCCGATTCCTTAATTGCCCGCGTAATAAGAACACATAATAAGAACAGAAGAAAAAGAACTGCAATGATGTAATAATAAAGGGCTTAGACAGCCGCAGAAAGGAGGAAATATGGAAATTCTTAAGCCGGCAGTGGCCGGAACACTGGAGTCAAGTGACTGCATGGTGACTGTGGAACCCGGACAGGGGCAGATCGCTCTTGACCTTAACAGTTCTGTCATGCGTCAGTTTGGTCCTCAGATCAAAAAAGTGATCAAAGAGACGCTGGAACGTCTTGAGGTAAACAGTGTAAACATCAAAGTTGTAGACAAAGGCGCACTCGACTGCACCATCAAGGCGCGCGTTGAAGCCGCCGTTTACAGAAGCAATGACATCCGACAGGATATTCCGTGGGGAGGTGCGATCAGATGAATCCGGCTGAAAATCCGAATAAGAAAAGACTTCGCAGAAGTATGATGTTCCTCAATGCCCAGAAGCCCGGCCTGATCAAGGACCCTTATGTATACGGTCCCGATTCGATCATGCTGGATCTGGAAGACGCTGTCGCCATGAAGGAAAAGGATGCGGCGCGTTTTTCACTCTACCACGCGCTGCAGGAAATCGATTACCGCGGTGTAGAGCGTGTCGTCCGCATCAACGGCCTCGACTCCGACCTGTGGGAGGAGGATATTCTCTGCAGTGTCGCCGGCGGTTGTGATTCGATCCGTATTCCCAAAACCGAAACTGCAGAAGATGTCAGGAAGGTCGAGGCAGTTGTCGAAGAG
>AUXO017696143.1_pt1 | contig 11141 bp, 7 predicted proteins | sample 768731 | NCBI WGS metagenome assembly AUXO01 (sample SAMN02715735, study PRJNA202380) | gut metagenome | biome: sheep rumen | host: Ovis aries | place: New Zealand: Palmerston North | reverse complement strand
GTTTTTTGTGTTGGATAAAGAATATCAATAACTCTTTTGTGTGTTCTCATTTCAAATTGCTCTCTTGAGTCTTTATGTTTGTGTGGAGAACGTAAAATTGTTACTACTTCTTTTTCTGTTGGAAGTGGAATAGGTCCAGAAACTTTAGCTCCTGTTCTTTTAGCAGTATCTACTATTTTTTCAGCAGACTGATCTAAAACAACATAATCATAAGCTTTTAATCTTATTCTAATTTTGTCACTTCCTATTTTTGTGTTTGATGTTGCCATTTAAAATTTCCCTCCTTAAATTATTTTACGGCTAACGGCAAGTTAACAACGCACCCTGGTGTTTCTCTAATAACCATTATTTAATCCAAGCTTTCTTTAGTATTCAATATATAATTGAAACATAAAGTCTTGGATAAGTTGTACGTTTATCAAACTTATCGCCCGGTCTAAGCCAAGACATACTCTGCAGAAGTTCCCTCCACTTAAAGTGTAGCCACATTCTGCTTCATCGCTTTATCTTACGCTTTAATATTATACTACGGGTATAAGCCTTTGTCAACACTTTTTTAAAATTTATATGCAAATTAGCTAAGGGTTTGTTTTATTAAAAGTATAGTATATTCCAATACAATAAAAAAGGATGATATCATCAATATCATCCTTTTTTATTGTAATACTTACTCTGCAAGTAATGAGCATTCAATATTTGTTTTACCAGTTAAGTTTCCATTATTATATTTTAATAAACTAACTGTAGGATCTCCAGTCGCATGAGGAATTTCTACAACAATTTCCATTATTCCATCATTATCAACATCTATTAATTCAATATTACTTATACTTAAATAATATTCACTAGTTGAATCTTTTTTCCATTTACTTTTTTCAATTGAAGCTAAATCAGCGACTTTTTGTCCTTTTCCATCTATAAAAGTTATTTTTGAAAAACCTGTTGTTTTATTTGCCATTACTAAAATATATTCATCTGTTCCATTTCCATCTAAATCGGCTATTAATGTTTTAACAGTATCATAATCAGCTATTTTAGGATTATTATCAGATACAATTGTAGGAATAGAATTAACTACCTTAACATTTCTAGGAATAGCATCATAATCTTCGGAAATTGCTATTTTACCAACATTATCAATCTTTACTAATCCATCATATACTTGTGTAGATAATGTTCCTAATTTTGAATCTATAAAACTATAGTTTTCATAATTATAATAAGTAATTACATATTTATCTGCTTTATCATTTGCATTATCTAAATACTTCAATGTAACTTCATTCATTTCAGTAGTATCTAATATTAATCCATTATATAAAACAACTAGTTCTTCATTTAGAATCTTCCTATTATCTACAACTTCAGTAACAGCAGTAGAGTTAGAATTTTGATTTGTTACATCAGATATTGCAGAATCTATTATGTTAGAAATTGGAACAACATTTTCATCTTCAGCAATTTTATTCGAATTATCTGGTATATTTGAAATAATCTCATTATGTTGTTTATCGTAATCATTTTTTTCTGTATGTATTAAGTAATAAGTAAGTGCACCTGTACCAATAATAATTATAACAAAAAAAGCAAGTACAAAGTTTCCAATTGTTCCTAATTTTACTTTTGTCTTATCCGAATGTTCCTTAGGTTCTTCAACAACTTTTTCCTTCTCAATTTCTTTATTTTTTAATTCATCCATAGTTTTTCCCTTCCTCAAGCTTTAAATAACAAATACATTTGTTAAAGTAGACAAATGCGCTTTGCCTACTTTAACAAACTTTATCTATAATATATTAGAACTATTAATGTATTCTATGACTCTTGAAATTTCATTTGACATTGTATCTTGATATTCAATATCATTATTTGAAGATAAAAACATATTATTATATCCGTATTTATTAAGAAATTTATATGTTTCAGTTTCAATAATTTCTCTTTTTGTCATTCTTTTATCTAGTAACATATGTCTTCCTTCTTTTTCATCTATTATATTTTGAACTTTAGAATCAACAATAACATAGTTTTTCTTTAATTCTTCAGCTAAGTTTCTTAAATCATTAACTTCATCTTCAACCAATTCATCATCATAATTTTCATCAATAAACATCTTAATTTTAGCCATCTGTTCATGAATACTATAATTATATGCTAGACTTAATTTTTTAGATAAAGTTTTTCTTATATACATTTGTCTTAATTCAATTTGTTCAATCATGAATTCGTCTAATTTATTTCTACCAGTAATTAATCCTATAATTTTACGAAATGTGCCTTTATCTTCTATTATTTCTAAATCATCTTTTAACTTCTTAAGCTCAGCTTCACCGCATAAGTTTCTTATTTGTTCAGTAATTCTTCTTTTTAATTCATTTTCTTCAATTATACAAAGTTCATCAAATCTTGTAAGTTTGCCTGAATTTTGAGCAACAATTTTTGGATTATTTAAATAATTAATTAAAGTACTAATTTGAATAGAAGCCATTGAAATTCTTTCAAGTTTACCATCTATTTCAGCAGTTCTAGGTTCTTCACCTAAAACTTCAATTTTTAAATTAATTTCTTGTAAAAGAGTAAGCAATTTTTCAGCAACAGTTCTCATTTCAAATGCATTATTTAAAGCACTGTAGGTAGCTCCCATATTACCAGCAATTCTAGCATGATTTTGTTGTCTTGAAATCAAATAATTTATATCATCAATTAATTTTTTCCCTGCCTCAATATTATCTTCCGCCTCTTGTTTAACTCTATTTAATAAAGTATCGTCATTTGATGTATTTAATTCTTTAAATACAATAGTATCTTCTTTTTCTTTTAATAGATTATTAATTCTTTTCTCATTATCTCTTAATTTTTTTTCAAAATCTTCATTTAATACACTTTCGTTTGTTAAATTCTTTACTTCTTCTTTTTCATTAGTTTCTTGAACTTTAACTTTTCTTCCCACTTTTTCATCTTCTCCATCTTTTTCATTTTTTTCTTCTATTGTACTACTATTTTGTTTTTCTATTTCAGTTTCAAAAGTATCTTCAATCTGACGACACTCCGCAATTAAATATACTGCTATATTTCTTTTCCATATATTTATAAAACTAATATTTTCTTTTTTCATTTCAAATAAATTTGATGAAATTTTCTTAAGTTCTTCTAATTCTTTATTTATTCTTTTTATATCATCAAAATCTGCTTCTCTATCAATATCCGAATAATTCTTACCTAATTCTTTTTCTTCAATAGAATTCTCATATTTCGAAAGAAGTTGTTCTAATTTTCTAATATTTTCATAATTTATTGAATTTTCATTTTCTAATTTTACACACTCGTCTAATTTCTTATTAATCGATGGTGCATTATCTATAATATACGAATATAATCCTTTTCTCTGAGCTTCAGTTAAATTATCTAATTGCTGTTTTTCAATATTAATATTAAATATTTTTTTCGACTCTGTTTCATCATTTTCTGGTTCTTCTTCAAAAAATTTTAACTTTGTAAACGGAGAAATTAATATTTCATCTTTATTTTTATATTTCTTTATTACATCTTTTATATACATATATGGTACATTATTATCTAAAGAAATATTTAATATTGCTGGTCTATTCCAATTATTTGAGAAATTCTTAGCTTCTTTTTCATCTTCTGTAGCAGAAAGCATTCTATCTATATATACTTCTGATTTAAACCTTTCTATTTCAGCTATATTTGTGCCTCTATAAAATTTTCTTTTTGATGGATTAGTTTTATAAAACTGTTTAAATATTAAAGAATATATTAATTTAATACATTGTAAATTTTCTCTTATAGAATCTTTATCATATTTTAATTCAACTTTTTTATTTCCTTTTTCCTCACTTATAATTGCAAGATCTGCTTCACAATTACTAACAAGCATTTGATTTATTGTTTCATATTTTTCATTTAAATACTGTTTTAATGCCGTTTGCTCTTCTTTCGTAATTTCTAAATCCATCATATGTATACCACCTTACTAATTATTTACTATATATAATCATAACTCTATTTGATAATTATTTCAATAATTCGATAGCTTTATTTAATTGTTCATCTTCTTCTGTATCTTTATTATCTTCTATAGAATAATCTGGTTCTATACCAACTTTATTAATTTTTGTTTCATTTGGAGTATAATATTCATTTACAGTTAATTTCAAAACACTACCATCATTTAGTGGAAGAACGCTTTGAATAACCCCTTTTCCATAAGTTTTAGTTCCTACAACTTTTGCTCTATCATTATCCTTTAAGGCTCCTGTTAATATTTCAGATGCACTAGCAGAATATTCATTAACTAAAACAACCATATCTTCTGTAATTATTGGTTTAAGCTTAGAAGAATCAATCTCTTTATTATCTTTTGCATCTACTGTTATCATAAGTTTTTTCCCTTCAGGAATAATCATATCTGCAATTTCTAAACATTCACTAACAATACCTCCAGTATTATCTCTTAGGTCCAATATAATTTTTTGAGCTCCCTTACTTTTTATATCTTTATATGCATTTTCAATTTCTTGGGCACATCCTTCATCAAAAGCAATTAACTGAATATAACCTATATTGTCTTCTAGCATTTTAGATTCAACATGATAAACTTTTATAGCTTCTCTTGTTATTTCAAAATCTTTATATTCATCTTCTCTTAAAACAGTTATTTTAACCTTTGTTCCTTCTTCTCCTTTTATTTTAGAAGCAACTATATCTGATGAAACCCCTAAAACATTTTCATCATTTACTTTAACAATAATGTCACCAGTTTCTAGTCCAGCTTTTTCTGCTGGAGTATCTTTTATACTAGATAAAACAACAACATTATCATTTTTATCAACAGTCATATATATTCCAATTCCAACATAGTTACCAAGAGCACTTGCTTGAAATTCATCCCATTCTTTTTGAGTCATATATTCAGAATATTCATCATCTAATCCGTTAACATATCCTTTAATTGTTTCATCAATTACTTTTTGTTCATCAATATCTCCAATATAATATTCATCAATAATTTTTCTAAATCTTTTTAAATTTGTAGCTATTTTATCAATATTTTTAGTTGCATCTTCTGAAGCATTTTCTTTATCTATTATTGCAGTTTTATTTTGAAGATTTAATGTTAATTCAGAGCCAAAAACTGCAGAAATTATTGCAACTATAATTAGTAAAAATACAAACTTAACTTTCAATGCTTTTTTTTCTTTTTCATATTTAAGTTCTATGTCATCATTATCCATAATTTTAAAAAACTACCCTCAAATGTATATTTAGGTTTTTAATTTGGATTTACCCATAAACCATTTATATTTTATAAAATAATTAAACTATACAATTACGAAATTCCTAACTATGGCAAATATGGCACAGGATTTGTACGTCTACCACTTACCCAAACTTCAAAATGTAAATGATTTCCTGTTGAATTTCCTGTTGAACCAACACTACCAATTTGCTGTCCTTGAGAAACTGTTGAACCAACAGAAACTCGTCTTGAACCAGATTGCATATGTGCATAAAGTGTCATAGTACCATCACCATGGTCTATAACTATGTATTCTCCATAACTTTTATAGTTTCCATTACTATATCTTAAAGCAGTAGATGTAACAACTGTTCCAGACTTTACTGCTAAAACAGCTGTACCTCCTGGACATGCAAAATCGACTCCTGTATGCCCAGCATAAGCACCATATCCTGTTGTAATATTTGATTTAGTTCTTCCAGGAAGTGGACTAGTATATCCAGCAGCACTTGGAGCAACAACAGTTCCTTTATATTTAGCAGCAAGTGCTGCTAATTTTTGTTGAACTTCTTTTTTATCTTTTTCAAATTCTTCTAATTGCTCTTGAAGTGACTTTTCTTCTTCAGTTAGTGTAGTAACTAAAGCTTCTTTCTGGTTTTTTGAAGAAGCTAACGAATTCTTCTTTCCTTCAATTGCTACTTTAGAATTTTCTATTTCTGCTTTAGCAGAAATTAAATACTCTTTTTCAGCTTCGATTTGTTTTTTAGTATTTTCTATTTGATTTAACAAATCTTCATCATATTCAGCTAATTGCTCTATCATATAATATTTAGATATAAAATCTGAAAGACTATCAGCAGATAAAAGTAAATCTAAATATGAAGTACTTCCAGATTCATATAGTGCAACTAATCTTTTAGCTAATAACTCATTTTGCTGTTCATATTTTGTTTCTTGCTCTTTAATATTATTTTCCTTTTCTATAATTTGAGCTGATACATCTGTTATTCTCGTTTCTAAATCGGAAATTTCACCCTCATATGTGCTTATCTCAGAATTTAATTTATTAATTTGTGTTAATGCATTAGTCATTTGTGCTTTATTTCCAGCAATTTCAGAGTTAATTTCTTTTATTTGATTATCAATTTCTTTTTTCTTTTCTTGAAGCTCTGAAGATGTTTCTGCAAAAGAAATTCCAAAAGACATAAATAAGAATATAAAAATTGTATAACTAATAAATATTATTCTTTTTAATTTCATATATTCCTCCAACTATTATTTCATATTAATATGATGTTATATAATCAAGTGGTTGTACATATTCTCCATTAACCCTAACTTCAAAGTGTGCATGTGGTCCAGTTGAATACCCTGTTGAGCCCACTTTTAAAACCGCATCACCTTGATATACAACATCTCCTACATTTACTAATATTTCTGATCCATGGGCATATAATGTATTTATTCCACCGCCATGATCAACAATTACCATTTTCCCATATGCATTATTCCATCCAGCATAAGTAACAACACCATCATTTGCTGCAATAAATGTTGTTCCCATTGGTGCACCTATATCAACACCTGTATGAAGTTTATATACTCCTGTAATTGGATGTGTTCTCATACCAAATGTTGAAGTAATTCTTGTGTATCCTGGAACTGGCCATGCCATTTGCCCACCAACATATCTTTCACCTACATTTTTTATTGCTAATACTCTAATTTCAGTTTCAATTTCTGCTACTTGATTTTGATAATCTTCAATCATTTTTTGTAATTCAATTTCTGCATCTGTTAATTCTTGTAATTTATTGTTTTTTATAACAACCATGTTTTCAAGAGAAATCTCATCCTTTTTTCTAGTCTTTTTATGTTCATTTAAAATTTCTCTTTTATTTTCTAAAGCTTTAGTTAAATTTTCATTATATTCTTTTTCTTTATTAACAGATTCTAATAATTCTTCATCAGCAGAAGCAATTTCATTTATCATATAATAATTTGATAAAAAATCCATAATGCCATTGGAATTCAATAATACGTCTAAATATGAAGTTTGTCCCATTTCATACATTGCAACTAATCTTTTTTCTAATATTTCTTTTTGCTTTTCATATTTTTTAGTAGATTTGTCTAATTCTTCTTCTGCTTTATCTATATATTTTTGAATTTCATTTTCTTGTGCTTCTAATGTATCAATTTCCATTTTTTTATCTAAAAGTTGCTGATTTATTTCAGCAATTTCAGCTACTGTAGATGTTAAGTCTGATTCAATAAATTCTATTTGCTGATTAGAAGAATCTATCATTTCTTCTAATCCTGATTTTTCTATTTCTAAATCATCTAAGCTTTTTTCTTCATCTTCTTGATTGTCATTTTCTTCATTTATACTATTTTCTATTGGTTCTGTAGCTATAGAACTTTTTACATATAAACTACATATTAAACAAAATATTACTAAAATTACTAAATTAATTTTAATAAATTTTTTCATTTAAACCTCCAAGTATTTTTTCATAGACATTGAACTACCTATAATTCCTACTCCAATTCCAAGTAGCGAATATACAATTGCAATTGGCTTAGCAATATCTATAAATTTAAGTAAAGTAACTCCTATTGTTTGTAACACTTTAGAAGTTTCTATATTTTGAATTACAATATCATATAATACTCCTACTATTAAAAGTGTAATAATTGCAGCAATTATTCCAATTATTATACCTTCTATCATAAAAGGCCATTTTATAAAACTATTTGTTGCTCCAACATATTTCATTATAGATATTTCTTTCCTTCTAGCATGAACAGAAAGTTTAATTGTATTTGAAATAATTGTTATAGATATAATAAGTAAAATAATAAATATAACACCTATTGTAATTCTAACTCCTCTTACTATAGTAATTAAAGTAGCAATAGTATTATTATTACTTGTAATATTTTTTACAAGTGTCTCATGAGTAGTTGAACCTTCGACTTCTAAATTTATTTCATTAGCTTTATTTTCAGAAGCAATTCTCATACCTATTTTTTCTATATCTTCTTGTATTTCTTCTGCCATATCTAATCTAGTTAATGTAACAACAAATGAAGCCGGAAAAATATTATTTTCTCCTTCAAATCCTGTCATTAATTCTTGATTCTTCATACCAGATTTGAATTCATCTAAAGCCTCTTGTTTTGTTTTATATACAACAGCATTTACTCCTTCTAATGACTTTATTTCATCTTCAAATTGTTCTTTTTGTGACTCAGTTACTTCATCCCACAAAAAAACTTGCATTCCTTGTTTTAATTGTACCTGTTCTAATATAGAATTAATATTTACTCCTATTGCAAAAAATATTCCAAAAAGAAACATAGTACAAATCATTGTAATAACAGAAATTGCAGTTGATTTTGTGTTTTTAAATACATTTTTAAATCCTTCTCCAATTAAATATGTTAATCCATTAAATCTCACTAGTATACCCACCTTTTTTATCATCTCTTGTGATTACACCTTTATTAATTTGTATAACCCTTTTTTTCATCTTGTTTACAATATCTTTTGCATGTGTAGCCATAACTACTGTTGTTCCTCTTGAATTAATATCATTAAGCAAATTCATTATATCCCAAGCTGTTTCTGGATCTAAGTTTCCTGTTGGCTCATCTGCAATTATCATTGATGGGTTATTAACTAGTGCACGAGCAAGGGCTACTCTTTGTTGTTCACCACCAGATAACTCGTTTGGATAGTATTTAGCTTTATTGCTTAATCCAACTAGAGATAAAACCATAGGGACTTGTCTTCTTATATGTTTTGGAGTTGCTTTTACTATATACATAGCAAATGCAACATTTTCATATACAGTTCTATCTGGAAGAAGTCTGAAATCTTGAAAAACAACTCCCATACTTCTTCTTAAAAATGGAACTCTTTTAGCTTTTAAAAAAGTAATATCTTTTCCATTAATAATTATATTTCCTTTGGTTGCTTCTTCTTCTTTTAAAATTAGTTTTATTAATGTTGATTTTCCTGAGCCTGATGTTCCAACTAAGAATGCAAATTCACCCTTATCTATTGTAAATGTTGCATTATGTACTGCTTCTGTTCCAGTAACATATGTCTTACTTACATTTTTAAATTCTATCATTAGAATAAATCCTTTCACACATTTTTCGAGCTATTTTACTTAATATATCATAACAATAATGTAAAAAAAAATCAATACTATAAATTATAATTTAAGGGAAAATTTTGATAAAAAAATACAAAAAATCAGAGCCATTTATTTATTATTAATACTAACAAATAAATGACTCTTAATTATAAATATTAAAAATTCAATTAGTTTCCTACAACTTTTTCATATCTTCGCTTTAGTTCTTCATTTACAGAATTAGCCCATCTATCTCCTTCACAATATATTGGTCCAATTTGACTTACCATATGATTTCCTTTATCAACATAATGTCCTCCGTTTACCATAAGGTCCCCAAAATCATCTACTGCTTCTGCAAAACTATTATATGCTCTCCAACTTCTTCCATTAGATGAGGTAAATCCACTACCGCTTATACTAAACCAGTTATATGGCCATCCGCCACCTCCTCCAACTAGCTCACCATTAGTTCCACCACTTGATTCAATTATAGTAACTACTGCTGCATATGCCGCATTTATTCCGTAATCCTCTTGCATTTTTATAAAAGCTTCAGCATTTTCATATATATATGGACAATCTTCAAACATTTTTTTAAACTGTTCTAATGTTGGAAAATTAGTTTCATCTGTTACATCAAAATCATCTAGTATTCTCAAATTATTACTATCATCACCAACATCTAGTTTTATATAATCTTCTACATCTTCTACAATATCTCTATTTGCATCTTGCATTATTATTCTTAAGTAGTTTCCTATAATGTGGTATTCATCATCTTCTGAAACATTTTCTTCTGTTACAGTTTCTTCTGCATCACTATCTCCTCTTAATTCTTCATATGTTCCATATTGTCCGTTTCTAAACTTATCAGATTCTAATAGTTCTTTGTCTGTCATTGTTCTTCCGATTACAGTACCTTCTTTTATAAATATTCCATCATAGGTTACTTCATCACTATTTTCATTTAGTTTTAAACTTACTGAACCACCTGTATATAGTGATGGGCTTGCTTCATCTTTTATTGTTGCTTCTGTATTAAATTTTTCTGTTGCTTTTTTACTTGCAAGTTTATATTCATTGTCTTTTACATATGATGATTTTATATCTTCATTATCACTAGAGATATCTCCATGTTTTATCTTTTTAAAATGGTCTTTGTCTATATTTTCACCGCTTGGTATAAAGTTACCATTTTTATATTCGTCATTTCCTTCTGCATCTTCTTCTCCTGTTGGATAATCTTCATCAGGATATTCACATACAAACCCATCTATATAAACTATATTTCCTGCTATTCCACCTTTTTCATATAGTTCTGCAAATTCTTTATATCCATAAAGTGTCTTTTCTTTATCTGACCAATCTTTTATTTTTTCTTTGTCTAAATCATCTATTTCATCTAATGTTCCATTTGAATTTACAAAACTTTTACCTCCATTTAATGATGATAACTCTCCATTAAATTGTTTCTCAAATAGGCTATATGTTTTATTATCTAATACTAATATTTTTGCATATCCTACTTTATCTACTGGTATATTTGTACTTGTATTTGTAGCTACTTGCTCTCCACCTTCTCCTGTTCCGTTTGAATTATATTTATAATCTACATTTACTCTATATTCTTCTGTTACACCATTTCCTAGATTCATTTTTTCATCACTATATGTTCCATACTCTAGTAATATTCCTGTTACTGGTGATACCACTGCTTCATTTCCATTATATCC
>AUXO016037552.1_pt1 | contig 11141 bp, 9 predicted proteins | sample 768731 | NCBI WGS metagenome assembly AUXO01 (sample SAMN02715735, study PRJNA202380) | gut metagenome | biome: sheep rumen | host: Ovis aries | place: New Zealand: Palmerston North | reverse complement strand
GGCAGCAGACGCTTCTGCCCATAGATATAGTTAATCAGTCCATGGTTAAAGTAAGCCCTGAACCACTTCTTCGGTGAATTACTTTTCAGTAGCTCGTTTATAAGATGCTCGAAGTTCTTTGCTACCATCGGCCGATCATGGATGATATTGTTCGACTCAACAAAATAGAATGAATTGTGTAATGAAGCCGTAGCAAACTCCATTCCCATCTTATTTGAGATTTCATAGAGCGGCACCAAATCCGGTGCGTTCTTATCCTGTATCGTCATACCAAACCCAACGTCCTTCATCCCCATCTCGCGAAGTTTCTTTAGTGTCGTATAACCACGCTGATAACCATCGTTAAGTCCACGAATCTCATTGTTTGTCTTCTCCAGGCCTTCAATCGAAATGCGGATGCCAATCTGCGGGAACTCCTTACAGAGATCAAGGATACGATCCGTAAAGAATCCATTCGTAGAAATCACGATACGGTCGCTCTTCTTATACAGTTCCCGTACCACCTCCTTCAAGTCTGTACGAATAAACGGTTCGCCACCCGTGATGTTCGTGAAATACATTTTAGGAAGTTTCTTGATAGTCTCAATAGATATCTCTTCCTCCGCCTTTGAAGGTGCCTTATAGCGGTTGCACATCGAACAACGCGCATTACATCGATACGTCACAATAACCGTACCATTTAATTTCTTTTCTGCCATAAATCTTTTGGATACTTTATACTTCTCCTTTATAGTATTTCATTAATTTCTCATAATAAGCTTCGCTCGAATAACGTTTTACGGCATTCTCTGCAATTTTTTCATATTCAAATGACGCATTCCACATCAATTCAATTTTCTTTTTCAAATCTTCCCCATTACCACTCTCGAAAGTCATTCCAGAAATATTCTCTTCGATCAATTCTGGTATTCCTCCAATTCTAGCTCCAAGCACAGGGGTTCCAAGACTTTGGGATTCAATAACAGTCAGAGGATTATTCTCACTCCATTCAGATGGAATCACCATGAACTTTGCCCCTTCAATGATAGGTCTGAAATCATTCCAATCCATCTGCCCTTTAAACTCAATATTTGAGTTCTTATATTGTTCCTGTAACTCTGATAGCAACTCACCTCCACCAATCACAATCAATTTATATGGCAGAGCTTTTGCAGCCTTACACAAAGTTCGAATGCCCTTTACCTCATTCACACGCCCAAGATAGACATAGTAGCCCTTCTTTTCAAAGCAAGGATTTTTCACTTTCTCTAAATCAATAAAGTTGCAAAGCTCTCGGAATTTCTTTGGATTATACCCACCTCTTACGACAGTATCCATCATGAATTGTGACGGCGGCAAGAATAAATCCGTATATTCCTGAAGTTTTCCCTTGTTCCACTTCTTTGCCTCCAGACAACCGATAGTAGAGCCTATGATACCACCAGGCATACAACGATGTTTAATTACAGCTGTTTTATCTGTGAAGCATTCTTCACACCAATGCCCATCTCTCATACAAGTGTAACAAGGACATACCAGTTTCGTGTCATGCAAGGTCCAAACAACTCTGATGTTACGTTTATGTGCTATCTCGGCTATTACGGGCGATATTTGCGTATGTATATTATTCAAATGTACCACATTCGGCTTAAAATCATCCAAAAGTCTCTTGAATCCACTCCTCACCTGCATGCTGCCAAAAGGCCTAACTAGTGCATCAAAGTGGTTCATGTTCTTAGGCCAATATTTACTCCATTCTGATGGTAGATTCTCTGGATAATTCATAGAATACACTGCAACTTCATGCCCATGTTCCTTTAGCAGTTGTTCAAGGTTTAGCATGTAAATGCAATCACCCCCACGACGATAATAAAATTTATTAGCTATAAGTACACGCATAGTTTCTAATATGCACGCTAAAAATACTATTATTATTCTGCTATAGCATTACCTATTGCAAAACCCATACTCTCACGGGAAAAATTCTCCATAAACTTTCTACGAGCATTCCCACCCAAATTCGTTTGCATATTTGTGTCGATCAGTAAATTGTGTAAAATAGCAGCAGCCTTATCTTTGTTTTTAGGAATACAAACACCATCAACTCCATCCTCAATATACATCTCCGACAACGAGCTGGGAGTTGTTATTACGGTTGGTTTTTTCAGCATCATGCCTGTCAACAGAACAGTGTCTCCTGAACATATATTACCATTATCAATTGCTGTGATTGATATTTTGCAATTTGCAAGCCATGCAACAGATTCCTCACCTACAATATTTGAAAAGTGAATAATGTTATTCGGAAGAGGTGTTTTGGGCTGCCAAACATCACTTATAATCACCAATTTTTCTTTTTCTATCCCCATTTCTTTCCAGACAGAAACAAGATAATCAAAATCCCGGTTACTACGACCAATTGACAATGTATAACTTTCACCCAATGGATTTCTCAACAAAGAATATTTTTCATAGTTGTCACTCACCCCAAATGGCGTTACTATAAACCTTTCCCTTGGAATACTAAGAATTTCTGATAAATCATTTGCATAAGTATAACTCAGAACATGAAAATAATTAATATAAGAATTACTTGTTGCATATTTCATATATCTATAGTAAATGCTACCAATCAAACCAGGTTTTCGCTTATATGTAAAGTTAACGACAACCACCTTAAATGTTTTCTTTACGCAGAACAACCTACAAAAAAAAGCAAAATTGATTGCATAAAACTGTTGCCAGCCTATAATTTCTGAAACACTCTTTCTTTTTAGGAAAATTAGAAAAGGAAATAGAAAGTATTTAAAATATCGTGCCAGATTTTTTAAAAATCCGCCATGCCCACCATTACTAATACTAGAATTTGTAATATAATTCTCACGTCTCCCTCTTTCTAAACCTTTTCTAAAATCTTCAATTTCTTCAATATTGCAATCACAAAGAATAACATTTTGTTTCATTTTCTTCTTAATAGTATATTATTCAACAATCCCTAATATATTAATTCTATTCTAGAATCTTCATGATCTTAATCTTTTCACCAATGTTTTATCTATGGCATGCACTCCTGCTGACAATGACAATGTCACAATAGCAGAAATCAATATATACGCTCCACTATTAAAGTCCAAAGGAAGGAGAAAAGACATGAGGCTCAATACCATTCCATGACTTAAATAGGCCTCGTATGATATACTTCCTAACCAATTACTAAAAGTGTCACCAAACTTCCGATTAGACGTAGCCGTAAATAGAAGAAGCAGTAATACGCCCCCCAATACAATTTTCAACAAATATGCCCCCCAAAAGTAAATCATTTTAAACTTTAAATAACCAACTCCAAGAACGCCTCCAATGATACTCAATACAACAACTTTGGTAGCTCTTGATGACTCCATCCACGCAAGGCCTTTGTCGTAAAGCGATATAATAACACCCCCCATACAAGTCCCATACGTTCAAAACACCAAGCACCTGCATCTACATAGAAATAAAGAGTTAAACTAGAAATCACTACTCCAGACATTAATATCCAATCTGTCAACATCTTTCTTTCTGCAAACCACTTGATTCTGCAAAATTCAACGATATAAAACCATACGCACCACTGTAACAATACTACTACATAACTATTGATTATATATAATATATTCAAATCTGAATGGCCTTTTACCAAAAAACTAAGCAAATAACTTACAATATTAATAAGCAAACACGGAATCAACAGCGACACCAGTCTATTTCTCCAGAAGTTCTTCAGATAAAACTTCTTTTTCTCTATTCCTGCCAACATACCATAAGCTGATACTAAGAAAAAGTATGTTACTGCTACATATGCAAAACTACCAATAGCATCTTGTAGAGTATTACCCCGTTCTGACTTGACATGCACATAAATGACAATCAAACAACACAATCCTTTCAAAACATCCGTATAATCCTTGGAGAAAAACTGTCCTCTTTCTACACTGCTATGAAACCAAGAATTGCCCCCCCAATTAGAGGAACAAGTATTGTTAATAAATATGATAATAATGTATTCATAATCTTTTTAAAAGAGTTTGCGTACACTGTTGATAGTTTATCTGAAACTATGGTAGCATGTACATTAATCCTTTAACTTATAGTTTAAGATTATATCTTCGAGCCATTATAGTTCTCCGTAAGTGTAATAACATGAAAACATTATTTAGTTTACATTTCCACCCCTTACCACATTTTGCATGTACAATTCCAAGCAAAATCATAATATATACACCCCTATTTTGAATAAAAGAGGAGTCTGCTACACCTTCAATGATAAAGAAGAAGAATACCAACAATGTTATTAAAAAAGGAAATCTATCACCACGTAATCGATATTTATTTGCATAATCAATTCTAGCCTTCCAGAAAAGAATTAATAGAATAATACCTATTAGTCCGAACTGGGCTACTACCGGGAAGTAAGTATCACTAATAAAATCGGGATTATCTGGTGTTAATCCATGCGATCCTGATAGGCCATACACATAATATAAAGGAGAATAATAAACAGACGAAGCATATGTTGCATAACTTCCCAAACCAGAGCCAAAAATTGGATAATCCGCTAAAATTTTCAAACTAGTAACATAAAGGAGCGGCCTTGCAAACATATTGTCACTCTGAGTTCCTACTAAAAAATAAAATGATACCTTCTGCCATGAAACTATTAAAACAAAAGAAACAAGAACAATAAACATTAATACATTCTTTATATTTAAGAGATGCCGGTATTTAAGTAGTTGAGGAAAATATATCATAAACAGATAAAGCACAAAAAATCCATAAGCTTTCGACCGGCCTCCCAATAGAGATAACGCCATTATAAGTGCACCATTCTTTAAGTACTCTTTACGGTGGTTAGAGAATATAATATAAACCAATCCTAATATTTGGTCTGTTGTACAATATCTTGAGGGATGCTCGAATAAAGTGTAAACCAATTTGCCTCCTAGTAAACAGTCTATACCTATAGGTAAAAATATAACAGCTAAAACAACACACACTTTTCTAACCAAGCGCTGCTCCTCTTTGTTTAGGCTAAATCGCATTGAATATGCGCAATAGAACGCCACAAACGGTTTCACTTCAATAAAGTAGTCCATTATGACCGCCCGCCATAAATTCTGTCCAAACAAGAAACCATATAACAAATAAAAGAATGATATTGATAAAAAGATCAAAAATTCTTTGTTCTCCTTACCATCTATCAACCACTTTGCAAATAAAAAAAGCACCAACAATTCGTCGATAAAGGTAAATCCAAGATTACCTCCTATGAAGTCGTAAAAACATACGCCAAACAAAAGAGATAGTATAATAAACCAAAAATCTGCTGTGATCATATAACTATATAAGAGTCTATTACATCATTCTAGAATTAAATGATGCACATCTCATCTACAAGGTTAATTCCATGCACTCCATAAAAACATTACCGAAAACAAATAAAATGCATAATATAACAAAACAAAAAGTATTTGTATTTTCATTCAAACAGTCAAATTATTAATTAACTCCTCTCTCAAAACATCCAAATAGTTATGACCATATATACCATCAGGTTCCACATAATTTCCTTCCCCCCATTCATTCCATAATTGGAGAAATACAAGGGAACACCGGGACAGTACTGTCCCCCCGTTCCCTTAGTAAGTTTTGCATTTTACACATTTTTGTATACTACCCACCATCCGTTCTTTAGAATGATAGATAATATTGCAACTCCTTCACATATTTTTCCCTATTGTAATATTTATCAAACAAATCAGAGTATTCTTTTAAAATATTATCGGGATTAATCTCCTCTCTCATACTTTTTTCAATTTTCTCTAGATTCTTGATATCATCAAGCATGATAATATGAGGATACTCTTTTGCTATATCTCGGAAAGAGTATACTGCAGGTGTAATGATGGGTATAACTCCATTTGATAGATAATTACCCATTTTTGTAGGAGTTGCAACATTATTGACTATATTTTCCTCTCTAATAATAAAACCGTATTTGCAATTTGAAAGCTCCATTTGAAGTTGATCCTGAGGGACATGGGCAATTGTACAGTTCCTTATAGATAAGTCTGCAACTTTATTTTGAGCCGTTTCAATGTCACCTGTAAATATCTTTAAAGATACAACGTCACCATAAACATCTTCTATTTGCTTGTAGATAGCTAAAGTTTCATTAAAGCACTGCCATTTATACAAACTCCCAGCGTAACAAAACACATTATTTTTGTATTTATTATCTTTATAGAAACTGTCTCGTTTAAGAGTTTCATTAAAACACGGTATGATATGTCTTTTCTTGGGGACGTTATGCCATTTAATTATATAATGTTCTATTTGGTATTTTGAGACAAAAAGGCCAATCCGCGTATGTTTCAAATTAAATCTTTCTAAAAGATTAAATGCAAAATAACGTAGCTTACTATCATGCATCATATAATCTTCTTCAGGATATATACCTTGAAACCAGTTAATGATGTTTTTGTAACCATAACGCCACAATTTAACAATATCCTTATGATGTGTGGTTATAAACCAATCGTCTTTAGAACAATGCTGTAATGACTGTTTGCTTATATCGTCTAATACCCTAACCTCGTGACCATTTTTTTGGAGGGCTTCTACTACCATCCCGATATAGAAACTTGTGTAAGGTTCTAAATAATGCTTAAAAGAATAAATAATCATCTTATAACTTATATTTATTTATCAAAAAAGAATATGTTGTACTTTCACACACGTGACTCAAGACCTTGATACCACGAAATGCTGACTTTGAAAAATCTTTTGGGTGATCTATACAACAAATGGCCTCACACTTCCTTGAACATACCACTGCATATAACAATGTAAACGCTCCTTGAGTTGAAAGTGTTAACATTAACTTGTAAGATTTCTTAATTTTATCAAAAGGTTTATTTTTCACTTGTTCCAATTCATCCATTTTTCTGTTGTGCGTTCCATCAGAAAAAGGTTGGAAATAGTAAAACAAAGTCCCAAGTATCCTATCCGTTATAAAAATAAAGGACGGTGAAAACTGGTTATTGGCACCTCAAGAAAACTTCCTTCTGTATTTTCTTTGCATACATCATTTTCAAAACGATAAGTACTTTTTTTTGGCGTTTCCCGGAAATCGGGAACCACCGGGACGGACCCGTCCCCCCGTTCCCCTATAAACAATATTGTTTTTTTCATATTTGTAATTTTATGCTAAACTATCTAATAAAAATTGTATTGACTTCTCTCTGTTAATATTTAAATTATCATCCACTCTCTTCCAATCTATCTTGCTACTTAACAACTTGTCATCAAAACTCGAATCTTCAGTAATTAGTCGATCTTCGAGCCCAACCATCTTCAATAATGAAGTAAATCTTGCAAGTCCTCTGGCTCTATTTCCAATTGTCAGGAAGTTTTTATGGAATAATATACAGAAGACGGTTGCATGAAAAGAGTCAACTAGCATATACTCAGAATTATATATACCAGACAACCAATTCTCTATAGACGGTGCTATACGTTTTCGAAGAGGAATATCTTCATTCCCCATCTGTATTAATTGATTGATAGGCAATGATAGTTTTTCTGCAACTATACTTGCAATTGTATTTTTTGATTGGGTAAAGTCCAAAAAGTTACAACCTAAATATGAGCTCTCATTGGGTGTTACAAATTTCGTATAATCTTCACCTTGGAGTAGTAAAGTAGGATCTAGTACGTGTGTAGCTTCTACGCCAAATCTGTCCTTACACATTTTTAAGCCATTCTCTTCTCGAACAGATATCGCGTTGAATCTACGTATAAGCTCCGTGCACTTAGCCTCTTGTTCTTCAGTATATTCCCATTCAGATGTTCCAAATGAAGGAGCATAAGCTACTCTTTTACATTTTATTTCCCTCGGCACAAAATCAAGAAAATAATCGTAAATGTTATAAACGTATTTGGGCCTCCATGTTTGATCACTTCCAACTACAAAAGCATCAAAATCCATTTTCCCGATTCTTAACATTTCACGATTAGAACGTGTCGTGATTGTTTGTTTGCGTAACTCTTTCTCTATAAAACGATTTAACTCTTTCATTTCTAAAGAAGAGTAGCTATCTAAATAAATATCATGTATTGATACTTTTCCATTTAGAGCATTTTTCAAAACCCTCACAATGAGACTTTTATAACTGACAAAGTCTATAGGCCGCTGACGGTCTATTATTACAACTTGATGTCCCATAGACTCAAGTGTTCTTGTCAGTGCATAAGTTTGAAGAATACTTCCATGACTAGGTCCAAATCTAAATATAACTAAAGCAATTTTCATTTGAACAGTTTGTATAAACGGGTTAATATTCTTTTGGGAAGATTCATAAAACAATCGCGAAGTCTTCTTCTGCACAATATCCTGACCTTTTCTGCAACAGTATGCTTTTGATCGTAAAAGAAATATTCACGTTTAGTTTTAAAAACTTTTCGATAGCGAATCACATCTAAGAAACTACGAGGTGCCTGGCTAAAACTGCATACAACTGCCTTATTACGCTTCACTACATCTGAATAGCCAACTTCCTTTTTCTGAAAATGGAGCTCTTGCACCATGTCACGACCCTTGGGCGTATTTAACAATAAAACACTTATACCTTTATTGTCATCCATTTCAGGCTTCAGGGTCTCTATGCCCCAAAAGTCTGCCAATGTTAGGTCGCTACCGCTTCTCAACTTTCGGAATGGACACGAATAGCATATAGGACGAAGATAAAGACTCCAGTCATTAAATCCGATAAAGAACGGATCTTCTCTATGCATATGTGAGAGCGAAACTGTATTTGGCTTGCCATCGGCAGTAGCCTTGGCAAGGGTGAGAGCGAAACTGAATTTTTTCCACCCTAATCGTTTGTCTCTGAATGAGATACTCTCTATTGTCACACTATTTTTTCCTATGAGTGTATCGCATCCAGAGACTAGAGGCTTAAGGGGAGGCGAAACTGAATTTTCGCCCTTTCGGGCGTTTTGCTTTATTTCTTCAAGATAATGTTGCCACACACTAGGCGACGGAACGCCATGACAGATAACATCGACTGTCAACAAATTATAATATTCCTTCCGGAGAAATTTTTTCAAACCAGCTATTTGGCATGGTGTTCCAGAATAAAGCACTCGCCTTCCACCATTTAAATAGTTTTTTGCTTGAAAAAAGGTATCCCCAATCCTGCTTTGCACATACTTTGATCCCATGAAAGCAATGAGATCTGTTTCATTCTCTGCGAATGCATGAACCACATTCCAATGTTCATCGAATTTAGCGCCAAACACGACACCACCTTCTGCGATTGTACGCTTAGCAAGAAGGATAAAGATACCTCCAGAAGATGATTTCAATCGTTCTTCCTCATTCTCATTTAAAGCAGCATATGATGACAATGGTTTACGAGCCTCATCAATATTCAATACAGGACAAACCTTCTCGCATAGCTCACAGTCAATGCATTTTGTTTCATCTACTAAAGGATAGCGAAAGCCTTCACTATCTTGTTCAAAGGCAATGCAATGTTTGGGGCAAATTTGTACACATGCCTCGCATCCGCAGCACTTTACCTTATCTAAAATTCTTATCATGATGAGCTACTTTATTGAAAATCGCAACAACCTTTGAATTGACAAAAGCACGTTCTCCTTTGGAAAGACCAATTGAATAAGCAAAGATTGCTACTATCAGCATGCTGACGGCACATACAATCATTGCATACCATATACCCTCAGGTAACATTATCCGCACCATGAAAGAAAAGCCTAAGGAGAGTAGTGAAACCAGTAAACAGGGTAGTATCACAGCAGAAAAGAACTTCCTGATGGAAAGATTAATCATCGGTTTTACTATAATCAAGCGAGCAAGGAAAGCAATAATGCAGATTGCAAGATGTACGATATAAACAGATGTAGGATTTCCGCCAAGCTTTAATACAACATAAGCGATTGGTACAATAGCCAACAAGATGCCACCAATTATTGACTGGTATTTTTTAACATCTCCTGTAGCTGCAGCAGCCGTCATCAGCGGCCTTGCCATAGAGTCAATGATAACTATAACTAACAGTGTTCTTACAAATGGTACTGTGTATTCTGGAACAATCTTCAGCCATAGTGTGAGTATTGTTTCCGTTTTCATAACTATAGGTAATGCGAATAGGAGCAGTAGGTAGCATGCAAACTTTGATGAACGGAAGAGGAGTCTATGCATTTCTTCAAGGTTGTTCTGAGCATACAACTTCGTTATCTGCGGATTGACGGCCATCAAGAAGTTTGTTGAGAGCTGTGCTATTGCTGTTTCTACTTGCACAGCTATTCCCCGTGCCGCATTCACGATGGGACCAAAGAAAACATTCAATAACAGGTTCAATCCTGTACCAAAAAGGGTCGCTGCTAAATTGCCCCAAATGTTCCAGCCTGCGAATTTTCCAATTTCAACAAGTAAAGATCTATTTGCACCCTTTACTAAAACAGATTCTTCAAAATTTCTCTTGCAATATTGCGTGTAAACCAGTGCTATAAACAGCTGAACAGCAGCTACCAAGATAGAATAAAGAATAAGTTTATCTCCGCTATATATCAATAGAACATAAACTATGGCAAGTTTAAGTGATGTTTCCAATATTGAAATAACGGCAAAAACACCCATTCTCTCATGGGAAACAATAATCGAGTTGTATGGTGCACTCATCACTTGTATAACCATTGTAACTATTGAAAACTGATACACCCACATAGCTGCAGTCATTCTGGTTTCTGGTACTACCATTTTGTTGCAAAAGAACCAAAGTCCGGCTGTTTCTGCCAATATGACTATACACAATGCTATAATGGCATGAATGCAGACACTAACTGTAAACACTTTTTTTAGCTGCTCAAAATCGCCTTTACCTAATTCAAATGTCAGATAGCGTTGAGTAGTAGTTATCAGAGCACCATTTAAGAATGCGAACATTGTCACCACACTACCTACCACATTATAAATACCATAATCCTCAACGCCAAGTGTATTAAGTACCACACGACTCGTATAAAGCGATACCGCCATTATAAGCAGCATACGCCCATATAGTAATAATGTGTTTTTTGCTATTCTTTTATTGTTTGAA
>AUXO012871652.1_pt1 | contig 11141 bp, 11 predicted proteins | sample 768731 | NCBI WGS metagenome assembly AUXO01 (sample SAMN02715735, study PRJNA202380) | gut metagenome | biome: sheep rumen | host: Ovis aries | place: New Zealand: Palmerston North | reverse complement strand
CTTGGCATTCTCAACTATTGATTATTGCTGACTCCTATTATTCGTGAAACATGTACCCGTCCCCCCGTTCTCTCAATGACTGTAATAAAAGCGAAGGCAGATGCTTTCTCATGAGCTACAATCGCAGCATTATATGGTAAGATAACAAGATTTGCAATAAATGTTAGTAAAGAAAACTGCAAAACCCAATTTGCGGCAATAATTCGATTCGCAGGAATATTCAATTGGGTGTTAAGTAGCCATACACCTAACGTTTCCCCTATAATAACAATTGTTATCCCTAAAAATAAAAGTATTGATATTGAAGTAGAGAATATTCTTTTCAAACGATCCTCATCATGCTGTCCCAGCTCATACATCAAAAAACGCATTATGGCTGCCTGAATAGATCCAGATAAGAACGAGAACATCATCACAAGCCCGCCCACAACATTATAAATACCAAAATCATCGACCCCCAATACTGCAAGAACAACTCTTGATGTATAGAGGTTTAATGCCATAATAAATATCAAGCGGACATACAAAATGACTGTATTCTTAGCAATTTTCCCAGTATCTTTTGATTGGAACTCCATTATAACAAATTGTTTGAAAGAATCAACCTCTCATCCGCACTATCTCAAACGATTCCGCCATATCATATCCGGAAGAATATCCTCGATACTTCGCCAGCACTCTCAACGCTTTGGCTGACCTTGGATGAGGATAATCTCTAATTTCAAATTTATACTCACCAAGAGCATCAATCTTCGCCTGCAGGTCATCCTCGCCTATCTCCATGAAAAGGTTTGGATGGAAACCTTCCGGATGATTACTATACTGCCATTCGGTAGCAGAATTTGTTTCAAAACATATTACAGCCTTAACAACTTCGTCTTCCATGGGGCGCGTTGCTGTCATTACTGCCTGGAAAGTATAGCGGTGATCCACATTCAAATCACCAGCATTATGCGTAAAAATGATGTCCGGTTTGAACTCTTCTTTCTCCTTTTCAACTACTTTTACAATATCGAGCAAAGCTTGAGAGTCAAAACGATTGTCTGAGAAATCATAACTATGGATTGATGCAAAACCAATATGAGCACCCGCAGCGTTCATATTTGCATGATGTGCCTCCAGCACTTCTTTCCATTTTTCGGTGTCTCGCGTGTCAGAACGTGAGGTTATTCCCTCTCCGAGTATCACTGCACGCACCACTGCACCGTGTTCCTTAATCAGTTTGTGCATCGTTGCCCCCAATCCCAGCAATTCATCGTCTGGATGGGCAGCAACAACCATGATTCTTTTATTATCGAAACTAATCATTTGAAGAACGTATTTAATGTATTAATTATATAGTCTAATTCATTATCACTCAATAGCGGATATATAGGAAGGGACAATGTAGTGGCCGCAATTTGCTCTGCATTTGAGAACTCACGGCTATCCATTTTTAAATAGTTATGGAGTAATTCCCCTTTTTCAATTGGAATAATGCATCCTATTCCTTTCGAATGAAGCAAATCCATGAGATTATCGCGTCTTTCTTGAGAGAGTTTTACTACAAAACGATAGTTGTTAAAAGAAACAATATCTGACAACGGTCTTTGATAATCTATACCTACAGAATCAAAGTACTGACGGTAAACAACAGAAATCTCATTACGTCGCTTTGTAAAATCATCAACCCTCTGAATCTGTGATATTCCCATTGAAGCCTGAACATCTGTTACTTGAAAGTTAAAGCGGGGATAATAAGTCTCACGACAATCAAATTCTCGATAGTCCAGAACCTTTTGAGCCAAATCGTTATCAGACGTACTTACACAACCACCAGCTCCACCCGATGTAAAATACTTTGTGGCATAAAACGAAAAAGCAGCACAATCCGCCTGATGCCCCACATGTATTCCGTTTATATAGCTGTTAAAAGCTGTGCAACAATCCTCAATAATACCAATCTGTCCAACATATTCAGACGGAATCACAGTAGGCATACCATGTATATGTGGCACAATAAAAGCCTTTGTTTTACTGTTCACATAATTTCCGACCTCTCCCCATTCAATGTTGAAATCCGTTGCATTTACATCAACAAGCACGGGTTTTGCCCCAAGCATATTGATCGCATTGAGAAGTGCAGAACAAACATAGGTAGGAAGTATAACTTCATCGCCTTTACCTACACCCATTGCCCATAGTGCAAGATAAAGTGCTGTTGTTCCATTTGAAACAACTGTACTATGTATTAGCCCTGTATGAGCTGCTATCAGTCCTTCAAATTTCTCTACAGCAGGACCTTGAGCAACGTATCCTGAGCGCAGTATGGCAAGGACAGAATCCTCGTCAACAGACTGGATTGTCGGTTTATTATGAGCAATTCTCATCTGTAGCTATTTGATTATGTCAAAAGAAAGCGGAGTTCCACGCTCTACATCAGCAGAAAACTTCTTCCCAATAACATCAGGTAGAAATTTAGGGAGAATGCCATCACCGGGTCTAATAGCGCTAATGTTATCTAAAGTGATCTCGTCTCCAGCCTTCACATCTTTTACCACAAATAGTGATTTCGCAAAATGTCTATTCTTTTTAGCACCCTCTGACAATTCATAATTAACATGACCCAAACTCTTTTCTACATTATGGATGTTATCTACCATTTCACGGAATTCATCAGGTTCCATAGAAAAAGCAGCATCTGGACCACCAAGTTTTCTATCAAGAATAAAATGCTTCTCCACCATCTCTGCTCCAAGAGCAACGGCTGTAGTAGCAACTATCGAACCCATAGAATGATCTGAAAGACCTGCTCTTACACCAAAGCGTTTTTTCATATCTGGAATCATACTGAGGTTTGCAGCCTCAATAGGTGCAGGATATGAAGATGTGCACTTCATTAGCAAGATGTTGTTGTTACCCACATTGCGACAGGTTTGTACAGCCAGTTCAATATCTTCTTCCGTGGCAATACCAGTAGACATAATCACAGGCTTTCCTGTTTTGGCCGCACGTTCGATCAACTGCAAATCGGTTATCTCAAAGCTTGATATCTTATAGCAAGGCACATTCAGTTTCTCGAGGAAATCTACACCTGATAAATCAGATGGTGTTGAAAAGAATCCCAAACCTAAAGAATGCGCCAGCTTCTGAAGTTTAGGCAACCAATCCCAAGGTGTGTAGGTTTTCTTATAGAGGGAATAAAGTGTTTCCCCATCCCAAAGCGTACCACCTCCAACTTGGAAATACTTGTTATCGCAATCGATGGTTATTCCACCATCTGCATTATCATTTTGGACTTTAACGACATCTGCACCAGCTTCTGCCATCGCATGGATTGTTTTCTCAGCAATGTCAAAATGTTGAATGTGATTACACGAAAGTTCGGCAATGACTACGGTTTTATTTGAATTCCAAAAATCTATCATGACATTTAATTTTGGATTATTTTAATCTATCCCAGTTTTTTACAACTAGTTTCCATGGTTCTTGATCTACTGCATCATAATAATATGTGCATTTAGCATTCTTAAAATCAGATAACCATTCTGCTAATGTACAACGTCCTGCTTCTACACGTTTGCTATAATCAACTGTTTCAACCATTGCATCAAAAGGTTCAAATGCAACAGGTTCAGGACAATGTCCAGTAAGAGTGGTTTGAATCCAATAATAAGCTAACGGCATCCCTGCAATTGTTGCAGCACGATGCCAAGGTGAACTACGGAAGTTGATTTCAAGGAACCAATAATTTCCATCCGTATCAACTAGAAACTCTATCTCCCAAAGTCCTTCAAATCCAATTTCTTCAAGCATAGCATTAAGCTTCTTCAAGAAATCAGGGTGCTTAGGCGGGAATATATTCATATAAGGGCCATAATAACCTCTGATAGGATAGTTATTGGCTATCTGAATTCCTGTAAACATTCCCTTCCCATGATTGAAGCTAAAGCCCTCATATTGTATCTCCGTCTTCTTTTCAATATATGGCTGAATCATACACTTCTCTGCATTGATAGTGGCCATATTCTCACGGAGTTCTTTTTCATTTTCACAAATATGGAAATCACCTTTCCAGGCACCAGCCAAAGGGGAAATCGCCTTGGTTATTACAGGATACTTAAGACCTTCTGGAACCTCTCCTGGTTTCACCACGAATGAACTGATAACAGGCAATCCATGCCGCTTCGCACATTCCTGGATCTTATCCTTATCCATGAATTCAATGACACGTCCATTTTTGCCTGCATTAGCCGTAATAAAATTCTTTTGAAGCTCTTCTATCTGTTCATCAAATATGCTGTAAACATCATCATCGCTGAAGAGTAGAATCGGTTTCACACCACTCTCCTTAAAACAATTACCATAGTATTTTAATATGGTATCGTAAGCTTCTGGTATTGAATTAACCTGATGCAGATTTGCAACATACATACTTGCAGAAGCCACAGGAACTTTATAGTTTATCCCGACAAAATCGATATTAATTCCCAACTCACCAAAAGAGCGAATAATGCCCAACGGATTATAATGCTCTAGAGCAACAAGAACAATCTTGTGCTTCATAATCTCTTCTTTAAAACTCATATCTGCCATAATATGTATGTGATTTCCTTTATTTTTTATTAATATATTTCTCATAATACCCTGGATAAATCTTCGCAGGATTACCCTTAATTAATGAATACGGAGGTATTTCTCCACCATCAATAAGAATAGTACCAGCAGCCACCACCGAATGGTGCCCTATATGATTATTCTTACCAATAAAACAATGACTACCTACAAAAACATTTTCCTCTAAAATGATAGGTGCGCGCTCTATCTCATCACAAAAACCAACAGAACGTTTGTGACTGTCTGCCACATTGATACACACAAAAGAAGCGATATCACAACCTTGCTTGATGATAACTTTAGAACCTCGCGCATTGATTTCAGACAGATAACCTATGTAAACATCGTCTGCAATTTCTGCACACTCCGGTCCGTTAATAAAGACCATCGGATGGAACGGATTCTTTTTTAATTCCAATATATCTATAAGATTCTGAAGAATGGTCTCCTTATCACCGGTTACGAAGTCGTATTTCTTTTCCATATTATAACGATTTGAATACATTTATCAAATTATAGGCAGTATCATTTATAAGTGCCTTTTGGTTATAAACATAATTAACAGCCACTGTAATATTCATGTCTTTATAAGCCTTGGAAAACTTCTCGTCAAAGTTATCCAGAAGGTCTCCGATTTCATACCCCAAGCCATTTTGTTGATTATACTGAGATATGAATCTCTGGTTATCACAATCATACCCGCAAATGATTGGTCTACGTAAGCAACATGCTTCAAAGAATACCATACTATCGGGCACTACTGCCAAGCAGGCATCTCGTAATAAACCTACAATCTGTTCGGGAGAAGCGTTGCGATAAACGCAAATATCTTTGTCTTTAGCATAACTTAATAAGTCATCATGAAACTCATATCCTCCGCCCACTACAACATCTATATGGCGAGGCACATGTTTCATAATAATCTCACAAGCCCTACGTGTAAAATTCAGCTCATCACTGCCTCCGAAACAAACATATACATTCTTATTTTCTTTAAAAGACGTATAGTTATGTGTTGCTTCTCTGAACTGTTTTCTTAAAAGGAGGTATTTGGGGCCAAGATAAAGGTGAGTGTAAACTTCTTTACTAAACTGCTCCTCATAAGTTCCAGGTGCATGATTTATGACAGCATCAGCAACATAGTGTTTGTCGTGCATATCATCTATGCACACCAACTTACAACCTTTTTCTTTTATCCGCTTTTGATAATCGGTTGTGAAGAAATAGTTATCAAGGACTACTATCTCATCTCCCGTTAAACTATTGAGAAATGAATCAAATTTAGTTTCCTCCTTTAATGCAACGTGGGGGCACACTTTAGCCATCTCTCCCAACTGATAATCAGTTGGAGTTGTGGTGAAGAAAGTGCAATCGAACTCTTCCTTTAATATATCTGCCAAAGCGAGCGTACGGATAAAATGGCCATAACCAATCCAATTGCCTGCATCAGCTCGGAGGAATACTTTCTTCATTATTCTCTGGTAAGTTTAAACTTCATTTCAGCAAGTTGCCAATCCGTAAGCGTATCAAGATCTTGAACTTCCAATTCTGAAAGAATCAGAGGTGCAGTTCGTTTACACCATAATGCAAACTCTTCGCGAAATGTCTTTGTCTTAACAAAATAAAACTGTCCAGCATCGTGATAGATCGGTTCCAAGTCTTGGGTGCGAGCTTCTGCATACTGAGGAAAGTTCATTTCGACAAAACCAGCAGGATTTTTTTTAAGACTACGCTGTACGGGATAAGAGTATTGAACTACAGTGAATGCAGCATCTACATTCTCATTAAGAAGAGCAAAACCTTCTTTCAAACGTCCTGCAGTCACGAATGGTGCCGTAGAGTATAAGCAACATATGTTATCAAACTCTTTACCTAACTTTTGATACTTGTCAATAACTTCAAGAATCACTTCTTCTGTGCCCGCAAAATCATTTGAAGTTTTCTCAGAGCGCAAGAAAGGTACACTTGCACCATACTGTCTAGCAACCTCTGCAAACTCTTCATCATCGGTTGAAACCATCACCTCATCGAAAAGGTCTGATTTCAAAGCCGCCTCTATGGAATAAGCCATAATAGGCTTACCCATAAACGGTTTGATGTTCTTACGAGGGATGCGCTTGGAGCCACCTCTCGCGGGTATAATACAAAGATTTTTCATTATTTCATGAATTCTTTAACTTTCTCAATAATCCAGTCCTGCTCTTCATCCGTCAATGTAGGGAACATAGGCAATGCAAGACACTTGGTGTAGTAATCCTCTGCAACTGGCATATCACCATCCTTCCAGCCTTGCTGCTTGTAGTAAGGCATGGTGTGGGCAGGGATGTAAAGAACCTGAGAGAACACATTGTTCGCGCGCAGGAAGTCATACAATCCTTTACGCTTTGCAGGATCTACCTGAATGATGTACAAATGGAAGGCATGAACAATGTTCTCTGCACGGAAAGGAGTCTTTACTGACGTTCCCTTGAAAGCGTCATCATACTTCTTGGCAATCTCATTTCTGCGCTCAATGCTCCAGTCCAGTCTCTTCAGTTGGCTAATGCCAAGAGCTGCCTGCATTTCCGTGATACGGTAGTTGTAGCCCAACTCCTGCATCTCGTAGTACCAGCCACCATCGTTCTTCTCCAACAGGGCAGGATCTTTGGTGATGCCGTGGGTACGGAAGAGGGCAACTTTCTCGTAAAGCTCCTTGTTGTTGGTTGTTACAGCACCACCTTCACCAGTAGCTATGTGCTTCACAGGATGGAATGAAAAAACAGTTAGGTCTGCATACTTACAGTTACCTATCATCTGCTTCTCACCCTTACTGTCAATGAAGCTGCCACCAGGGGCATGGCAAGCATCCACCACAATAGCAAATCCGTATTCATCAGCCAATTTGCGCAACTTCTCCTCATCAATAGGATAACCGGCAAAGTCAACAGGGACAACAGCCTTATAGGTTCCTTTAGGTGATGCTTTCAGTATTTCCTCTAACTTATCTAAGTCCATCAGAAAGGTCTTGGTATCAATGTCGCAGAACACTACCTCTGCCCCCTGATAACGGAAACCGTTGGCAGAAGCAACAAAGGTAATGGGAGTGGTAATTATCTTGTCGCCCGGTTTTATATCCAATGCCATTGCACAGAGGTGGAGCGCAGCAGTACCATTACTTACCATGCATGCATACTTCACGCCCAGATACTCAGCGAAGTTTTTCTCAAACTGCCCAATCAGCGGGCCTTGGGTCATATAGTCGGACTTCAGTGCAGCCACAACTGCCTGCACATCCTCATCAGTAATATACTGATGTCCGTAAGGGATTGGTTTCTCTATCATTTTGCTTTAAAATTATAATCAATATATCTGCGAATCTTCTCGCGAAGGGTTTCTACGGTCTCAAACATGGTGTTTGTATTGGAACTATAATGGAATCCCTCAGGCACAGTCGTAGCCTTAAAGTATTCTTGATATTCTTCTATGCTACGTTTCTTGTTATAGGACATAAATGGAATGACCACAAAGAAATCACGAGACTCTAATGTATTCTCCGCATCACTCTCTGCTATGATGTCATCATAGAGTTTTTCGCCAGGTCGTTTGCCCACCTCCTTGATTTCCATCCTAGGAGCTATTGCTGCTGCAAGATCAGTTATACGATAGGTTGGCATTTTGGGTACGAAAATTTCACCTCCAAGCTGCTTTTCTATTACATAATAAACCATATCCACCACCTGCTGGTTGGAAATTAAGAAACGGGTCATACGCTTGTCAGTAACCGGCAGCTCTTTCCCCCCTATTTTTGCACGCTCCATGAAGAAACGAAATACCGAACCCTTGCTGCCCATCACGTTGCCATAACGAATGACGGAGAAATGAATATCTTTTCCACCGGTTATGTTATTAGCGGCAACAAAGAGTTTATCAGAAACCAATTGGGAAGCACCATAGAGACTGGCGGGTGAGCAGGCTTTATCGGATGACAATGCTATCACATTCCTGATTCCACACTTTAAGGCACAATCTATTACATTTTGTGCTCCTGTAATATTAGTCTTGATGGTTTCGTCCGGATTGTACTCGGAGGCTTCGAGTGTCATCAGTGAGGCTGCATGAATCAGCACATCCACCCCCTCGCAAGCCCGTAACAGACGGTCTTTATCACGAACATCCCCAACGAAGAATCTGAGCTGTGAAAACTGCTTCTCGGGATAAAGGCGCATCATCTCCAAATGTTTCATCTCGTCACGAGAATAGACAATGATTTTCTTAACTCCTGGATAGTCACGCAGTGTTATTTCGATGAACTTCCGTCCAAAAGAACCCGAGCCTCCTGTGATGAGTATCGTTTTATTATCTATATTCAACATACGCGCATTATTCTACAGGGTCAAAATAGGTGTCGGGACGGTCTGGGTCAAAGCAGGCGTTTGCCCAGATAACTGTTACCATCTCTTCCGTATCAGAGAGATTGATCAAATTATGGGTGTAGCCCGCTATCATCTCCACCACTTCCAATTTCTCTCCACTGACCTCAAAATTCAAAACTGGGTACTTGTTGCCATTCTCGTCCACACCTTCCTTACGGAGTTGTATCAGACCATGACCACTCACCACCAAGAAACGCTCCACCATATTATGATGCCAGTGCTGTCCCTTGGTGATGCCAGGCTTACTGATATTGATGCTTACCTGGCCGTGGTTCTCGGTATGGATGAACTCCGTGAAGCTGCCTCGATGATCCACCTTCATTTCCAAAGGATAGGATATCTTCTCCTTGGGCAGATAGGAAGTGTAGGTAGAATAGAGTGCCTTGCGGAAAGAATCGCTCACGTAAGGTATCTGCAGATTCGGGCTGGGACGGCCTTCATCGAACGAATAGAGCAGGTCTGCAATATCGCCAAGGCGTACACGATGTACGTGGGGTACATAGCAGTACTTGCCTTCACGGAACTCATCGCCCGTCAGTGCGCCTATCAGTTCATCCACCACATCATCAATATACACAAGGTTCAGCATCACATCAGGGTCGTTGACCTGAATGGGCAAGCCGTTGGCTATGTTGTGGCAGAAAGTGGCAACCGCACTGTTGTAGTTGGGGCGGCTCCATTTGCCAAAGAGGTTCGGGAAACGGTACACCAGCACCTTGGCACCGGTCTCTTCAGCATACTGGAACATCAGTTCCTCGCCGGCTTTCTTGGACTGGCCATAGGGATTGTCAAGGGCAGCCTGACTGGAGGAACTAATCATCACGGGGCAGGTGTTCTTGTACTTCTTGAGGGTGTTCAGCAGCGTGGTGGCAAATCCGAAGTTGCCCTTCATGAACTCTTCAGGGTCTTTGGGACGGTTCACTCCTGCAAGGTTGAAGACAAAATCTGCCTCCTTGCAATACTGCTCCAACTCTTCCGGCTTGGAGTCAATATCGTACTGGAACACCTGCAAGCCCTCTGCCGGCACTTTGTACCAGCGAGCCTTACCTGTGGCAATATTGTCCAATTGAGCACAAAGGTTCTTTCCCACAAAACCTTTGGCTCCTGTGACTAATATCTTCATTATTTCACAATATTAGGAATTCCGTTGAGTTCGTTCTGAATGTACTCCAGAGAGGCAATCTTAGCCTTGGTTTCTTCGAGGTTCAGACGACGGGTATTATCTGAGTTGAATTCATCAATGGTTGCGCGTTTGGTGTCACCGTCCTTGAAATACTTGTCATAGTTGAGATCGCGATTATCTGCCGGAACGCGGTAAAAGTTGCCCATATCCTCTGCCTTGGCACATTCTTCTTTGGTCAGCAACGTTTCGTACATTTTTTCACCATGGCGGATTCCGATCACCTTGATATCCTCCTTCTTGCCGCCAAACAACTCGCACACAGCTTCTGCTTGGGTCTGGATGGTGCAAGCAGGGGCTTTTTGCACCAGGATGTCACCATTCTGTCCATGCTCGAAAGCGAAGAGTACAAGGTCAACAGCCTCTTCGAGGCTCATGATGAAGCGCGTCATCTTAGGCTCGGTGAGGGTAATCGGGTTGCCCTTACGTATCTGGTCAATCCACAGGGGAATCACAGAACCACGCGAGCACATCACATTACCATAGCGGGTGCAGCAGATCTTGGTGTCGCCAGAGAGACGGCTCTTGGCCACGGCAATCTTCTCCTCGATGGCCTTGGTGATACCCATCGCATTTATAGGATAAGCCGCCTTGTCCGTTGAGAGACAGATGACGCACTTCACGCCGGCATCAATAGCGGCATCCAGCGTATTGTCCGTACCAATCACATTCGTCTTTACCGCCTCCATGGGGAAGAACTCGCAGCTGGGCACCTGCTTCAGGGCTGCGGCATGGAACACATAGTCCACACCCTTCATAGCGTACTTCAGCGTGCTCTTGTTGCGCACGTCACCAATATAGAACTTAATCTTGTTGGCCACCTCCGGCATACGAGCCTGGAAGTCGTGACGCATATCATCCTGCTTCTTCTCGTCGCGCGAGAAGATGCGGATCTCACCAATATCGGTTCTGAGGAACCTGTTCAACACTGCATTACCAAAACTACCTGTACC
>AUXO015436129.1_pt1 | contig 11144 bp, 12 predicted proteins | sample 768731 | NCBI WGS metagenome assembly AUXO01 (sample SAMN02715735, study PRJNA202380) | gut metagenome | biome: sheep rumen | host: Ovis aries | place: New Zealand: Palmerston North | reverse complement strand
AATTAAAAAAGGTAGAGAACTTCTTGTTTAGATTTATATATCCAGAATCTTTTACCTTGCAAATTATAGTTCAAGATCCACGTCAAGAGAGTTTTTTGGAAAATGGAAAACCTACTTGGATGATAACAGAGCGTTTTAATTATAAAACTGTTTATAATGATTTAGCTCAGGGTCTTATTTTAGAAACTTTTTAGGAGGATTTTTTAATATGATGTTTGATTTAGATTCTTTTTTCGACTGGGATAAACCAGCGTATACTTTTAGCCGTCCTGTTCATGACATGAAGCCTTATTCAATTAAAACTCTTGAAGATAGAGTTGTTCTTGTCCATAATATCGTTGGTGTTAAAGAAGATGATGTTAAGGTAGATATTGTTAATGAGGATGGTCGTGATAGATTGGTGATTGAAGGCGTCACTCATAATGATCTTTTAAACTATGATTATAAAGTAAGCTCTAAATTTGATATTAAAGCAGACATGTTTAAGTCTGTAACATATGAAGTTAAAGATGGATTGCTTTATATTAATTTATTTAAAAAAGAGCCAGAAGTAACTAAATTAACAGTTACTAAAGCATAGTAGAGTGCGAAAGTTCTCTACCCTTATGGGGGATTAGTGTAATGGTAGCACACTGGTCTTCAAAACCAGGGTAGCGGTGTCCATAGCCGCGGGTGTGGGTTCGAGTCCTACATCCCCCGCCATTTTTATTAAGGAGAAAGATAATGACAGCTGCGCTATTACAAGAAATTTTCTTTACTTGTTTATTACCTTTAATTGGTATTCTTTGCACTTATGGTATTGCTTTTATGCGGAAGAAGGTTAAAGAAATGCAAGATAATTCACAAAATGAATTATTTAACAAGTATTCAGATATGTTAATGGGAATTGTTGAAACTTGCGTTATTGCTACAAATCAAACCTACGTTGATGAATTAAAAGAACAGGGTAGATTTGGCCCAGAAGAACATGATATTGCTTATCATAAGACATTTGATGCAATTAAAGCTTTATTAACTGAGGAAATGCAGAAGGTCTTAACTGAAGTTTATACAGATCTTGACTTCTATATTTCTCAATTAATCCAAGAGCAGGTAAATGTAATTAAGTTTACAAGACAAGCATAAAAAAAATAAGGGATAACCTAAATTATAGGTTATCCCTTATTTTTGTTTTCTGATTCAACTAAATCTTCGTAGTCAAAGATACTATGCATTTTTTGATCTTCTTCAGAATGCTTATCTGGAATAATTGGTAAAGCAACTGCTTTCTTATAATATAAATCACCTTGATGGTTTCCACCAAGTTCTTTATAAATCTTATACCACTCTGTTAATCTATCGAATTGATATTCTGTGAGTTCACCCTTTGCTATATATTCTTTACAAGTATCAATTAACAAATTTCTGTAAAAAATAATATCTTGTTTTTCAAGATTTTCAAATTTTTTCTGAACTTTTTCTAAACGATCAACGGCATCCCAATACATTTTTTGCCAATAATCATAATTTTTTCTATTTTCTTTTTGAATTTCTTCAATTCTATTACTTAATTCTTTTTTTAATGATAAGTTTTCTTCTCTAACAATTTTTGTAATTTCTGTTTTCCATGACTGTTCTTCAAATCTACGAGCCTTATCTGTTTTATCTTCTGCTGATTGTTTAATTTTATCAAGTATTACCTTTACTAAAAAGCCACCAACAGCAACAAGGATGTATGTTAAAACTGCATCTGCGGTAATTGTCATGTTAAAATCCCCCTTTATTATTTCTTATAAAATAAAAAAGGTGCATAGCACCTTTAATTATTCTGACCAATCAAATCCATTTTCATTTGCGGCGATTCGCTCATCCGATCCCTGAACCAGGCTTGCGCAAGTACCGATGCATATGGCATCGCATTCATCCTGCGTCGCTTTAACTCCATACTTTTGGAGCACATATTGTTGGGCATTGCGTTTTTGCTCAGGTCTTGTTCGTCCTTTAATTTGTAATTTAGATTTTCACGTTGAAGATGGTATCACCTTGTAATTTTTATTAAGCTGTACAGCAGTCATTTGAACTACACCGTAAACATTTGCTAATACTTTGAATGTTTTTACGTTGTTCCCAACTGACGACTGCAATTGTATATCTTCAAAAGCAATTGTATCTATATTTCACTCTTGGACTTTTTTAATGATAAAATTATGAATATCAAGAAGACGTTCACCTACGTCCTCTTGATTTGTTGTTAAATGTCCTCAGTCTTTTAATTCTCCATCTATAAAGACCGATCATCCAGAGACGCGTGAAGCTTGGTCAAGAGCCAAGATATTAGGCATTAGTAGAGCCTAAGCCTCCAATTCTCTTGGTTGTGACATCGTCTCCTTCAACTTTGTCATATGATTTAATAATACCTTGACCAATTTTATCTCCAGCGTTAATCACAATATCTACTGGAGAGAGGTTAATAACCTGGAAGAAAATTTCGCCTTCATTATCTGGATTGTTGTAATAATCTCCATCAATAATGCCTACTCCATTAGCAAGAATGACCCAACCATTAAGAGGAGTAGAACTTCTAACAGAAATTTCAAGATACTTACCAACATCAAGTTGACACTTAATTCCAGTAGGAATTAAAGTAGGTCTAAATCCTGTTGCTTTTGTTACAGCCTTAATATCTTCATATGAATAAGGAATCTTTTTTGCAACATAGTCTTCAAATGTATTCATAATTTCTCTCATTGATGGAATGATAACATCCTGCGCAGCTGCAAAATCATATCCTGCACTATGTTCAGTTGCACGAACTGGAAGATGAATAGCTGTATTACCGTTTTCTCCAATATATTTACTTACTACTTCAAATTTACTCATTTAAAACTCCTTACATATTATAATCTACATCATAATCAACTTTAATATGTCGATCAGGCTCTTTAATATCATTAAATGTCTTTGTGAGAACAACTTTATAATATTCATCAACAATTTCACCTTTTGCGCTTCTTGTCTTATATTCAGAACTATATTTGCCTAATTCGAACATAGAAGATTTTTTTGCTTCTTCAATTAAATTTTTTGCTTCCTCATCGGAATCAACACGATATGTTTCCACTGTACTAACTAAAAACTTACTCATTAAATTTCTACCTCAATCTTTTTGCTATATCGAGCAACACTTTCTTTTTCAATTCTATTTTTTAACGGCTGGGTGTATTGCTGCAATCCAACCAATCTTACTTTATTTATATCATATTTACCGCAACAAGTAACAATAAAATGATCTAAATTTTCCAAAGTTGATTTACCCAAAGGCTCCATCGTTTTATCATCTTTCATTAGATAAACGGTTTGATCATAATCAAAAATATTTAATCCACAAGTAATTATTGGCATCTTATAACACCTCCTTGATAATCAAACAAGTAATAAACATATGAATTATCATCTATTGTAATCCAGCATTCAATACCATTTTCAACATTATCAATATCTTTAATAATACCTTGACTTTCTAAGCATTCAATTACTTCATCTTCGATTTTGTGATAATTGAAATCTGTACCAGTATCATATCCAATATTAAACACTGTATAATAACTGCGTTCTTTATTTAATAACATAAAATATTTTGAATTACATACAGCAACGAAATCAGCAATTTTCTTTTTTGCGGTTTCGATAGCTTCTGTCTCCATGGCTGGAGCTGCGGTCATTGCTCCTTGATTTAATTCATATAGATTAGCCTTAATGCCACCTTCTGGCTTATAAATATTCCAGTTCTCTCCATCCCACTTATATAAGGTTTTTGTTTCTTCTACAAGAGCCGTTTCTCCATTCTTATTGTTGGCTCTTAGTTTCATCAATGTTTTTAAATCTTTTATTTTTAGCATAGCTACCTCTTACGATGCTTATAAGCATTTTTCCATGATGCCCACATATTTGTTGCTTGACCCCAAGATTCAATGCTAGGAAAATCTATAATTACTCTTCTCTTTACACTATCTTTATTAAGTTCAGAATCTTCAATTGACACTTTAATGTTATTATCTAAATCTAAAACATCTCTAGTATGAACTGCTACTAAACTTAATAAAAAGCGTTCTATTTGTTTATCTTTTTCATTCATATAATTATTATATCATAAAAATAAAAAAAATGCAAGGACTTTATAATGGAAGTCCTTGCAAAAAGTTAATGATCCAGTAGAAAGTTACTAAAAGCCAATAAACGCAAATGCGCTCATCTTTTTCATTGAATTTTAATAAACTTAAAGTTCCCGCGATCGCTGCGAGTATTATTTTTATTATTTGTGATACTATTATTAAATTCATATTATAATACCTCGAATTCTAATTTACATTTTGGGAATCTATTTTCAAACTTATATATTATATCAAAGCAATCAAAATAGGCTCCTGTTAGTTGAACTTTTTCAACGTCTCCTTTTGAAAACAAAAAATAAAGAGTATCTGGTATCTCTTTTGTTGTTACCAGATACTCTTTTCCTGTATAATTATCTGTTAAAGTTTGTTGTTTTCAGAAAGGATTTATTTCACAACTCAATGTTTTAGACATAAATCCTCCTTAAAAATCTTTATTTTTATATAAAATTCTTTGATTGCGGCTACCCCTAAGTGGTAGCGTAATATCTCGCTGTTCTGCGATATATGGTCCATCAATTAAAACATCTATTAATGCTAGTATCGGTTTGATAAATGGCTTATAATAATCTAACTGTTTTAATTGCTCTAAGGTATATCCAGTCCAAATTGAAATTTTAATGTCTGGAAATTTTTTTCGTATATGATCAACTAGAATAAACACTAAAGAAATATTTTCTATACAAAGAGGTTCTCCGCCTAAGATAGAAAAATTTCTTTGAATCCCATTCGCGACAATTGCTTCATCTATTTGATCAAGTATATTGTTTGGAAGTTCTTTCCCACCTTCAAAATCCCAAGTTTCTGGGTTATGACATCCAGGACATTTATGAGGACATCCCTGGGTCCAAAATGAAACGCACACGCCAGGTCCATCAGCAATATCATTTTTAACTAATCCGGCATAGCGTAACATATTATCTCCTCCAATTATTTAATGAATTTGAATGCTTATAGCGCAATTCAACTTCTTGCTGCTTTCCTTCATTAAAAGCAGTTTTATAATCTCCTGTTAAATAACCTGTAACTCTTCTTAACTCTTGGATATGATGGCTGCCGCAAATAGGACAAACTCCATTCATATCATCAGTATATCCACAATCAAGACAAGTATCATTTGGCACATTAATAGCAAAGTAAGGAATATCTTTATCCATTGCATAATTAACAATTTGTTCTAATGCTTGTAAATTATTTTTTGCACTAGCATCAAGTTCAACATATGTAATACATCCAGCATTTGAATATCCAGTTAACTGAGATTCAATATCAATCTTTTCAAATGGAGACATTTGTTTCCAAACTGGAACATGAATACTATTTGTAAAGAATTCATGTTCAGATACTCTTGGAATTACTCCATATTTCTTTTTAAATGCTTTCATTGCAGTATAGCATAAATTTTCTGCTGGAGTATAATAAACTCCAAAATTCAAATGCTCTTCCTGCTTGAATTGAGTGCATCTATCTTTAAATAACTGTTCAATGCGCTTTGCTAAAGCCATTCCTCTTTCATCAGTATGATCACAACCAATTAATGCTTGTAACGTTTCAGCCATTCCCAACTGACCGATTACAAGAGTTCCATGCTTAAGCGCACTTCTAATTCCCTCTTCTGGTTTATAACCAAGCATTGTGCCATTCTCATACATAAATTTAGCTGAATCTGGAGATTGAGAGCACATCCATTCATAGCGTTCTTTTAACATATCTCTTGCTTCAAAAAGTTTAATATCCAATAGTTTCATGAACTCATCAATAGCATCAGAATTATTCTTTTTTGCATTTTCTCTAGCTTCCATTGCTAAGAAAGGAAGTAGAATTGTAACTGGTGCTAAATTGCCACGACCATCCTTTGTCTGCGGATTTGTGCCAGGTTCAGCGTTAATATCTACGCCATTGTACGTACGGCATCCCATTGTGCTGACATATGTAGTTGGATCATTGCGATCATAACCAGCGTTTGTAGACCAATCTACATTAACATAGTTTGGATATAATCTTTGCGCAGTTGATCTTAACGCAAGCTGGAATAAATCATAATTTGGTTCTCCTGGTTTTCTATTTACACCTTTCATACATTGGAAAATGCCGCAAGGGAAAATAGATGTTTTATGTAATCTACCAAGACCCTCAATAGAAACATTCAAGATTTCTTCAGTGACCATTCTGCCTTCTGGAAGCGTGCAAGTTCCATAGTTGATACTGGTAAATGGTAACTGATTACCAGAACGAGACTGTAAGGTATTTAAATTATGATACATACCTTCAACAGCTTGATGGATTTCTTTTCTTGTCATATCCATAGCATATTCATAGGCTTTTTTATTTTCTTTATAAGAACTATCATCTATAGGGCCGTCGTAATTTTTAACTTTACCATCATCAAAAATGTATTTTTCAGCATCTTTATAATGTTTACAAAACGATTTTCTTACATAAGGCACCATAGTCCAGTCAATATGACTTGCACTAACGCCGCCAAACTGTTGCAAAGACTGAAGCTGGAAAATTACAGCAACAAGCTGGAATGCTGTATTCACTGAATTGGCCGGGCGCACATCTGTTTGACGAGTATTAAATCCTTCCGCAAGCAATTTATCAAAAGGAATTGTTAAGCAGTTATGCATTCCAACAGCATATGAATCTAAATCATGGATATAAATGTAATTATTCAAATGGTTATTTCTTGACATTTCAGACATGCAATAATCAAGCGCAAACTTTTTAGTTAATGCTCTATTGGCTTCGCCCATACGACCGCCAAAAGAATGTTCATCAACATTCGCGTTTTGATTTTGAACATCACTAGCATCCAGTTTACGAGCGACTTCCTGCATGAATTTTGTATTATGTTCTCTTACTTTTGTGCGCTCATAGCGATATTGGATATATGCTCTAGCAACATCCTTGCGCTTGCATGACATTAGTCCATTTTCAACCAAATCCTGAATTTCTTCAACTGTTAATTCATGGTCGGATTCATCGGCTTTTTCTTCAACAAACTCTGCAATATTGTCAGCCTTTGAAATTGCATAATCAGTGATTTCACCATCAACCTCATCAAAAGCAGCTAATACTGCGTGCTTAATTTTTTCTTTGTCAAATTCTGCGATTGATCCATCTCGTTTAATAATTAATAACATATCGTTCTCCTCCTAATTATTTATATATGTTAAGGAGTCTTTACGACTCAATATTATTTAACTTTTGTAATATATAATTTATTTATTTTTGACCTTTTTAATTATTTCATCTATCTCTTGTAGTATAAAATAATCATTATCATATGAATCATTTATTGAATTATCAATAACCCAATAATTGTTTGGGAGTGAAATTTCAATCTTATTAAGTCTTGTTGCTTTAAAATCTTCTTTATCTGTAAAGTATCTTCTGAATATTTCTTCAATATTAGATGCGTCTCTTTCAAGTTGACGTATCAAACGAACCTTATCCTCTGCGGTGAAATAAATAACTGATAAATCAACATCGGCAGATTTTAATAAACTTTCAACTCCATTTAAATTAAAAACTCCAATATTTATTTTGTTCTCATCTAAATCAGAACATCGTGTGCCATAATACCAATTATTAAAACAACACCATTCTACAAAAGTTTCATTTTGAAATTGTTCTTCTGTTAAAAAATGATAATTTATACCATTTACTTCATTAGCCCTTGGGGGACGAGTCGTGCATGAAATAATTTCATGCATCGACTCATCATTATCACAGATTTTTCTTAACCAAAAGTCTTTACCAGCACCAGCCTTGCCAATTAAAGCAATTAATTTAATCTTCTTCGTCATATTCCCCCTGTGCTCTTGTTGACTGTAGCACAATTTCACTTCCATCTTCTGAGATTTCTGTGATTTTATATAATTGATGGGGCATTCCTGTATTTGCATATTTCTTTGGAATAAAAGCGTCATCCATTCTTATTCCTTGAACAACAATCATATTTCCTCTATTAAACCAACTCTTTTCAATAACATGCTTAACGCCATCTGCGCCAAGAGCAGAAATCTGTTTGTCAAATAATGCAAAATAATCTTTTCTAAACTTTACATCGACAACGCCATCAGTTGTTAATAAAGTTACAGTTGATTTTGTTTTATCTTTTGCAATACAAGTTCCGCAAATTACATGGAGCTGATATTTTCTAATTGTATGTCCATTCTTTGTCTTAAATGCACTTACTACTACTGGACTTTCTGGAAGATCATAGAAATTTGCATATCCATATTTCTTCATATTCAATTTTGCTAATTCATGCTCATGATAATAGAAACATAATACTTCCATTTCCCAAGAAGAGATTGTTCCACTTGCATATTTCTCCCAATCTTCTATGAAAATTTTATCATTTAAATTTTGCAAAATTTGATCCTTATCTTCCGTAATCCATTTTCTAAGAACATTCATCCAATGTTGATAAATTTTATCCCAATTTTTTCCAACAATCAGATATTTATTATTTCTACTTATGATTATATCTTCATATCCCATTTCTGATAAGAACTGTAATGCTCTATCAGTTAAGATATAATAAGTTTTATCTGGACTTAAACACAATTTCTTTAAATATCTTGTAAACTCAAAGATTCTTCTTGCAGTTACCTGCTCCTCTGTGTTTTCTGGCAAAACATGATATTTAATCAATCCTGCCATATTCTGAAGAGTTATTCTCTTTTTCTTATCACAAGTTTCCCAAATATACCAAGCCATTAAGAGTTTACGATCAATCATTTGATCGAACGCACCACCCTTAATCAAACTAATCATTGCCTGTTTATTCGGTTTTACTCTTAACAAATAATCTTTCGGTGAAGCATATGGACGCATTGCAATTGTTCTCTCAATGACATCATCACCAACATTTAACATACTCTTTAAACCAAACAAAATCTGATTATTTTCAATATCTGGTTCAAAACCCAATGCTGATTTATTAATATCTACAAGACTTACCTTAATGCCTGCGCTCATAATATCACCAAGAGCCTTTGCCATCTTTTTATAATCTGTTGATCCGCCACCAATAGATCCACTATTAACTGTTAAACAAGCTGTATTCCAATAAATCGGATTAAATCTTGTTCCAATATATGCTGTTTGATAACCAATGAATGAATAAGCTAATGCATGAATAATTGAGAATGAATAACCCATCTGCGGACCGACTCCATACTGCCAGACATATCTGCCTAACTGAGGACTCTTTGCCTGAGTTAAAACTTTTTCTCTCAACGCTGGAATTTTATTCATCTGTTTTTTACCAACGATCTTACGTGCGGCGTTTGCTTCCGCGAGACCAAAACCGCAGATATTTTCATCCATCAACATTCTCATTAACTGCTCTTGGCTTGGTGGCACTCCATATGAAGATAAGAAATATGGCTCTAAAGTTTTTTGTTCTTCTGGACTTAATCCAGCTTTACGCATTTCTTCATACCATAAACCAATATTTTTCTTATAACGAACATATTTATCCATTGGTGTTTCTGCACCCTTTTCTGCCGTCATAAGTCTCATCAAACCATTTGCATCCGCCAACTCAAGAATTGTTTTTGGCTGAATTTTCTTTGCGGCCTGTGCTCCTACTGCTGAATCAAACTGGAAAATATTAATTACACCACCAGTTTCAATCGCATCCCATGCCGGTTTATAATCTAATGGAATTATTTCTGGATGGAAATATTTATCATAAATTTGTCTTAAAGATAAATCAGATTCAATTTCTCCATTCTTCTGTAACAAATTAATTGTTTCAACTAATTTATCCTGAACATCGGTGACTAAGAAATCGAATTTTGTCATTCCAAGACTTTCGCACATATGAAGATCAAATTGTGTAATAATATCTCCACCAGGTGTTTTCATAAATGCACCGAACTCATACGGATCTTCGTCAAAGAAAATAACACCAGAAGCATGAGAACCTCTCTGCTTAACTAATCCTTGGATACCCATCATAATATCAAGCAAACCTGGATAATTATTTACTTCATTAACGAATTGAGTAATTGGCTGACGATCTTTTTCCGCATTTCCATATACAACATCTTCCAAAGGCCAGACGAATCCTCTTTCTGATGGAACTAATGCTGACAAATATTGTGCTTGATCAACGTCAATTCCATTCTTAAATTCTTCAGATCTATAACCTCTACAAGCTGTTAAAATTGCGCTTTTTGTTGACTCTGTTCCATATGTCGCAATTAAAGTACAACCAAGATTTTTTCGAGCTAAATCACTAACATCTGGATTAAAATGCTGACCTCTTTCTTCTTTAATTTTTTCAATAATCATTGGACGCTTCGATGGACATAAATCAATATCAATATCACCCAATTCGACTCTTTCTTTATTTAAATATCTAAAGAATGGAAGATTCCATTTGATTGGATCAAGTTGGGTTACTCCTAATAAATAATGATTTAAACCAGAGCATGAGGAACCACGACCAGCGCCTACCATACTTCCACAATCCCAGAACATATCAATGTAATGCTGAAGAGTGATTGGATAACAGAACATATTTGTTCCAAGTTTTTCGCCAATCGTTTTCTTTACATCAGCCTCTTCTTCCAGTCGTGAAAGATATTGTTCGTTAAATTTTCCTATTTGATCTAATTTATTAACACATTCCCAAACCCAATATCTTTCATATATATCATCTGAATGAGACATCTCATTTAATATTGGATGTGTCTCTGGAAATGTATCAAAAGTAACTTTAGGATAATCTTTAACTTTAACTCTTGGAATTGTTTGCTTATGTTGAATTGAATAATTCTCAATTTTATTATAAATTTCTATTGAGTTTTCACACAATTCTTCATAATCTAATTCAGTTGGTTCTAAATGTTTTCTAATATCTTCCTCTGATTGAAGATATGCATATTCATAAAATGATGCAACCTCTCGTTCACCATCTTTTGAATTAAGATATGCTTCATGAACATATCTATCTTCTTTTTTAAGATAATG
>AUXO018098521.1_pt1 | contig 11145 bp, 10 predicted proteins | sample 768731 | NCBI WGS metagenome assembly AUXO01 (sample SAMN02715735, study PRJNA202380) | gut metagenome | biome: sheep rumen | host: Ovis aries | place: New Zealand: Palmerston North | reverse complement strand
CTGCAATAATGGCACTGCAGGGTGGCTAAATTTATGCAAGACTGACATTTTGTCCTTTTGTGAATGTTTGGCATGCTATTGGCAGAATGTCTTGTCGGAATGATTAACTAAACAAATAATAAAACAACATGAACATCAAACCATTGGCAGACCGCGTCCTGATTGAACCGGCTGCAGCTGAAACGAAGACTATTGGTGGTATCATCATCCCTGACACGGCTAAGGAGAAGCCTCTGCAGGGTACTGTCGTTGCCGTGGGTAACGGCTCGAAGGACGAGGAGATGATCCTGAAGCCCGGTGACCAGGTCCTGTATGGCAAGTATGCCGGCACGGAGTTGGAGCATGAGGGCAAGAAATTCCTGATCATGCGTCAGAGTGACGTTGTCGCTATCCTGAACTAAAGAAAAAAATGTATAACATTTAAACTAAGTTTACGAATCATGGCTAAAGATATTAAATTCAACATCGAGGCACGCGATGAGATGAAAAAGGGTGTCGATGCCCTGGCTGATGCTGTCAAGGTAACTCTTGGCCCGAAGGGTCGCAATGTGATTATCGAAAAGAAGTTCGGCGCACCACACATCACGAAGGATGGCGTCACCGTTGCAAAGGAGGTCGAACTGGCCGATCCTTTCCAGAATGCCGGCGCACAGCTCGTGAAATCTGTCGCTTCCAAGACTGGTGACGATGCCGGTGACGGTACGACTACGGCTACCGTACTGGCTCAGGCTATCGTCCGCGAAGGGCTGAAGAACGTCGCCGCAGGTGCCAACCCAATGGATCTGAAACGTGGTATCGACAAGGCTGTAGGTGCCGTGGTAGAGCAGATCAAGAACATGGCAGAACAGGTGGGCAATGACTTCCGCAAGATTGAGCAGGTTGCCACCGTGAGTGCCAACAATGATCCTGAAATAGGCAAGCTGCTGGCTGATGCCATGCAGAAGGTCAGCAAGGATGGTGTGATTACCATCGAAGAGGCCAAGGGTCGCGACACTACCATCGGCGTAGTTGAGGGTATGCAGTTTGACCGCGGCTACCTGAGTCCTTACTTTGTCACAAACACGGAGAAGATGGAGTGCGAGATGGAGAATCCGTACATCCTGATCTATGACAAGAAGATAAGCAACCTGAAGGATTTCCTGCCAATTCTGGAGCCTGCAGTACAGAGCGGCCGTCCTCTGCTGGTAATTGCCGAGGATGTGGAGAGCGAGGCTCTCACGACGCTCGTAGTAAACCGTCTGCGTGGCCAGCTGAAGATATGTGCAGTGAAGGCTCCTGGTTTCGGTGACCGCAGGAAGGCTATGCTTCAGGACATCGCCACTTTGACCGGCGGCTTGGTAATCAGCGAGGATACTGGTCTGAAACTGGAGCAGGCTACGATTGACATGCTGGGTTCTGCCGAGAAGGTTACCATAACGAAGGACAACACGACCATCGTAAGCGGCAAGGGCCAGAAGGAGTTGATCCAGGATCGTGTAAACCAGATCAAGAACGAGATAGCCAATTCGACAAGCAGCTATGACAAGGAGAAGCTGCAGGAGCGTCTGGCCAAACTGGCAGGTGGCGTAGCTGTACTGTACGTAGGTGCTCCTACCGAGACGGAGATGAAGGAGAAGAAGGATCGTGTGGACGATGCCCTGTGCGCAACTCGCGCTGCCATAGAGGAAGGTATCATCCCTGGCGGCGGTGTAGCATACATCCGTGCCCAGAAGGCGCTGGAGAATGTCAAGGGTGCCAACATGGACGAGCAGACTGGTATCAAGATTGTATGCCGTGCCATCGAGGAGCCTCTGCGCCAGATCGTGGAGAATGCGGGAGAAGAGGCCAGCGTAATCGTGAACAACGTACGTGCCGGCAAGGACGACTATGGCTACAACGCCCGCGAGGACAAGTACGAGAACCTGAAGGCTTCCGGTATCATCGATCCGGTGAAGGTGACTCGTGTAGCCCTGGAGAATGCTGCTTCGATAGCCGGCATGTTCCTGACCACGGAGTGTGTAATCTGTGACAAGAAGGAGGAGAAGCCTGAAATGCCTATGGGCGGTGCTCCGGGCATGGGCGGCATGATGTAATCTGCATAGATTACTGACAGATAAAAGAAACGGAGTCCTGAAAACCGGGGCTCCGTTTTTGCGTATATATAAGTTTTTTCGTAACTTCGCGACATGGAAGACAAGGAAATCGGGCGTTTTGCCCCATCACCTTCCGGACGCATGCATCTCGGCAACGTGATGTGTGCATTGCTGTCGTGGCTGGACGTGAAGAGCATGGGCGGTGAGTGGCGCCTGCGTATCGAGGATATTGACACGCAGCGCTGCAAGCGTGAATACGCGATGAGGCTGATGGACGACCTGACATGGCTGGGACTGGAATGGGACGGTGACGTGGTGTGGCAGAGCGAACGAGGAGACATATACAAACAATGCCTGGACCAGCTAACCGGAATGGGGCTTACGTATCACTGCAACTGTTCCCGCAATGACTTGATGGCGGCATCTGCCCCTCATGAGGCTGACGGCCGCAGGGTCTACCCGGGTACGTGCCGGGGCAAGGGGCTGTCTGAGGGAGCCGTGAGAATACGTGTTCCAGTGTCTCTGGAGAAGATTTGCGGCGATTTCATCGTGCAAAGGCGTGACGGGGCATGGGCGTATCAACTGGCAGTGGTCGTCGACGATGCCTTGATGGGCATAACACGTGTGGTACGTGGCAGAGACCTGGAAACGTCTGTCCCTCAGCAGGAGTTCCTATATGACATGCTGGGGTTCGGGAAACCGGTCTTCGTACATCATCCGTTGCTGTGCAACGCGGAGGGGCTGCGTCTGTGCAAGCGTGACAAGAGTATGGATATGGGGGTGCTGCGCGAGATGTGTCGGGCGGAGGAGATAATTGGTTTCCTGGCATTCCGTACGGGGCTGATACCCGAAGAAATGCCTATGGCTGCCGATGATTTGCTAAGTGTCTTCTCCTGGGACAGAATCACGAAGGAGGATATAAGAATCAGACAGGATTTTCCTCCTGGCGCTGCTGGTCTATCTTCTGGAAATCCTTCATCCTGAGCTTGAAACTGCGGGTGAGATACCTGTCCAGGACAACCGGATTGACGCTGAGTTCCTCTGGTGTGCCATGGAATAGTATCTGGCCCTCGAACAGCAGGTATGCGCGGTCTGTTATGCAGAGTGTCTCCTCGACGTTATGGTCCGTGATAAGCACTCCGATATTCTTCTGCTTCAGTTTCCATACGATATACTGGATATCTTCTACTGCTATCGGGTCTACGCCTGCAAACGGCTCGTCGAGCATGATGAACTTGGGGTCTATGGCAAGGCAGCGTGCGATCTCTGTACGACGGCGCTCACCGCCGGAGAGCTGGTCTCCGAGGTTCTTGCGGACGGTCTCCAGACGGAATTCGCTGATGAGACTCTCCAGCTTCTCCTTTTGGTATTCCCTGGGCTTTCCTGTCATCTCCAATACGGCGGCGATGTTGTCCTCGACGCTCATCTTGCGGAAGACGGATGCTTCCTGTGCCAGATATCCGATGCCCTTGCGTGCCCGACGGTATACGGGATATCTGGTAATCTCCTCGTCACCGAGCCATATATGTCCCTCGTTGGGTACTACGAGTCCTGTGGTCATATAGAAACTGGTGGTCTTTCCTGCGCCGTTGGGGCCGAGGAGACCGACAATCTCACCCTGGCGCACGTTGAAAGATACATTGTTGACAACCGTACGCTTACCATAGATCTTGACCAGACCTTCGCTCCGTAGTTCCATTCTCTCTCCTTTTATTTGTCGTGTTGCTGCCTTGTGTGTCACAAAGGTATGAAAAGATGTGCAATATGCAAAATAAATAAGGTGTATTGATGGGATATTACATAATTTTTCGTACCTTTGCGCGACTAATTGGCATATAGAGAGTAATGCTTCCGGTTAAAGGTATATCGACTTTCGGCTCGTACATAATGCTTATGGGACGTGTAATGTCGCTTCCAGAGCGATGGCGTATGTTCTTCAAGCAGTATGTCAAGGAACTGTCTGCGCTGGGGGTTGACAGTATCGGCATCGTATTGCTGATATCTTTCTTTATCGGTGCCGTGATATGTATCCAGATAAAGCTGAACATTGCCTCGCCGTGGATGCCTAACTATACGACGGGATATACTACGCGTGAGATTATGCTGCTGGAGTTCAGCTCGAGCATAATGTGTCTGATCCTTGCCGGGAAAGTGGGCTCGAACATCGCTTCGGAGATCGGTACCATGCGTGTGACGCAGCAGATAGATGCATTGGACATAATGGGTATAAACTCGGCCAGCTTCATCATATTGCCTAAGGTGCTGGGACTGGTAACGATGATTCCGATACTTGTGGTATTCAGTATAGTCTCAGGATTTGCCGGTGCCTATGCGACCTGTGCCCTGGGTGTCCTGTCGGCAGACGACCTGACTGCCGGCCTCCTGCACGACTTCAACCAATGGTATGTGTGGATGAGTCTCATAAAGAGTCTGTTTTTTGCGTTTATAATCTCGAGCGTAAGCAGCTATTACGGATACACGGTGGAGGGTGGCAGCTTTGACGTGGGCAAGGCCAGTACGAATGCTGTGGTAAGCAGCAGCATACTGATCTTGTTTACGGATATTTTCCTAACTCAAATTCTAAGCTAAGACCTTTATCGTGATTGAGTTGAGGGATATACACAAGTCTTTTGAGGGCCGGGAGGTCCTGAAGGGTATCAATGCGGAATTCAGGGACGGAAAGACGAACCTGATCATAGGCCAGTCCGGCTCGGGAAAGACGGTCCTGATAAAGAACATAGTGGGACTGCTGACTCCTGATGCAGGGCAGGTGCTGTACGACGGCAGGGACTTTGTAAAGATGTCCAGCAAGGAGCGGGTGATGCTCCGCAGGGAAATGGGCATGATATTTCAGGCTGCTGCCTTGTTTGACTCCATGACTGTACTGGAGAACGTGATGTTTCCATTGGACATGTTCTCTGACATGAACAGGACAGACCGTGAAAAGAGGGCGTGCTTTTGCCTGGAACGCGTGAACCTGAAGGGGGCTGAGTACAAAATGCCTGGTGAAATAAGCGGCGGCATGCAGAAGCGTGTGGCCATCGCGCGTGCTATTGCCCTGAATCCCAAATACCTGTTCTGCGACGAGCCTAACTCCGGCCTGGACCCGAAGACTTCACTCGTAATCGACGAACTGATTCACAGCATCACAGAGGAGTACAAGATGACGACTATAATCAATACTCATGACATGAACTCTGTAATGGGTATCGGGGAACACATTATATATATATATGACGGCAACATGGAGTGGACGGGCTCCAAAGATGAAATAATGACGTCTACGAACGAGAGACTGAATTCGTTCATCTTTGCGAGCGACCTGTTCCGGAAAGTGAAGGAAGCCAATACATAAAGACAAAAAACAAACAAAAGAATATTAAGACAATGAAGATTTCTTTCGAAAAGACAGACAAAGTCAATGGTCTCCTGACCATCACCCTGGCGAAGGCCGACTATGAGGCTAATGTAGAAAAGACCCTGAAGGAGTACCGCAAGAAGGCGTCTCTGCCGGGTTTCCGTCCAGGCCAGGCTCCCATGGCCATCCTGAAAAAGCGTTTCGGCCAGGAGGTTCAGGCTGAGGAGCTGAACAAGATGCTGGGTACGGAGTTGTACAAGTATATCCGCGAGGAGAAAATCAATATCCTGGGTGAACCTCTGGCCAGCGACAAGCAGGGTGATATTGACCTGAAGGCTGACGAGCAGACTTTTGTGTTTGATATTGCATTGGCTCCTGAAATGGACGCCAAGATAAGCGACAAGGACTCTGTCGAATATTACAACATAGAGGTGGACGACTCTCTGGTTGACAAGCAAGTCCAGATGTATGCGAGCCGTGCCGGCGGCTACCAGAAGGTTGAGGAGTACCAGCCCAAGGATATGGTAAAGGGAACCCTGACTGAGCTGGGCAAAACGGGCAAGGCCAAGCGCGGCGGCATTGAAGTGGAGGGCGCGACTATGTTGCCTGACTACATGAAGGACGAGGAGGAGAAAGCCAAGTTCGCAGGCATGAAGACCGGTGATGTCATCACTTTCAACCCGGCAAAGGCATATAACAGCGAGGTAGAGTTGTCTTCTCTGCTGAAAATCACCAAAGACGAGGCTGCTGCCATCAAGAGTGACTTCCAGTTCCAGGTGAGCGAAATCACACGCTATGAGCCTCATGCCCTGGATCAGGAACTGTTTGACATTGCCTTGGGCAAGGACAAGGTGAAGAATGAGGAGGAGTTCCGTGCTGCCATCCGCAAGGAACTGGCTGAGCAATTCAAGAACGACAGCGAGTTCCGGTTCATAATCGACCTGAAGAAGTATCTGTCTGAGCGTATCGGGCAGGTTGAGTTCCCGGAGACTTTGCTGAAGCGTATAATGCAGCAAAACAATCCTGACAAGGATGCGGAGTTTATTGAAAAGAACTTCCAGCCAAGTATCGAGGAACTGAAATGGCACCTGATAAAGGAGCAGTTGTGCGACCAGCTTGAGATCAAGGTAGAACAGCCAGACGTGCTGGAGACGGCAAAGGAGGTGACTCGCATGCAGTTTGCCCAGTATGGTATGACAAACGTGCCCGAAGATGCGCTGAACAACTATGCCAACGAAATGCTGAAGAACAAGCAGCAGGCAGAGGGCCTGGTAACACGCACGGTAGAGCGCAAGATAGGCGTCGCTGCCAAGAATGTCGTCAAACTATTGGAAAAGAACGTCACACTGGACGAGTTCAACAAGGCTTTCCAGGAGGCATAACATAACTAATTGAAAGTGAACAAGGATTTCAGGAAATTTGCTACTGGCAAAGTTGGCATAAACGGCATGGTCCTGGATGACATCGTGTCTGTCCAGAACCAATATTTGAATCCATACATCCTGGAGGAACGCCAGCTGAACGTAACACAGATGGATGTGTTCAGCAGGCTGATGATGGACAGAATCATATTCCTCGGCACAGAAATTGACGACTATACGGCAAACACACTGCAGGCACAGCTTCTGTATCTGGACAGTGCCGATCCAGGCAAGGACATAAGCATATACATCAACTCGCCAGGCGGCAGCGTATATGCCGGACTGGGAATATACGACACCATGCAGTTCATCCAAAGCCCGGTGGCTACGATTTGTACAGGAATGGCCGCAAGCATGGCTGCCGTACTGCTGGTGAGCGGAGAGGAAGGCAAACGCTCGGCCCTGACCCATAGCCGTGTAATGATACACCAGCCCTTGGGGGGTGCACGTGGCCAGGCATCGGACATCGAGATCACGGCACGCGAGATAATGAAACTGAAGAATGAGCTGTACACTATAATTGCCGAACACAGTCACCAATCCTTCGATAAGGTATGGTCGGACAGTGACCGCGACTATTGGATGACCGCGAGCGAGGCTAAGGAGTACGGAATGATTGACAAGGTATTGTCGCGTAAAGGATAATGACAAAAAAGACGACGGTTAAATGTAGTTTCTGCGGAAAGCCGGAAGATCGTGTCCCATTGATGCTGAACGGTGGCAACGGCGGCTATATTTGCAGCAACTGCGTACAGCAGGCTTATACGTTGTTGGTGCAAGAGGGCGCCATTCCTGCCACAGGAAGCGTTCCCGAAAGCAACGGGGACCTGAATCTGATGCTCCCGAAAGAGATAAAGGCCAAACTGGATGAGTATGTCATAGGCCAAGATGAAGCGAAAATAGCAATGTCCGTTGCTGTCTACAATCACTACAAGCGTCTGAGCCAGAAAACGAAGGATGATGGTGTAGAGATAGAAAAGAGCAACATAATCATGCTGGGGTCTACCGGTACGGGCAAGACCTTGCTGGCAAGAACGGTCGCAAGGTTGCTGGAAGTCCCGTTTGCCATCGTCGATGCCACGGTACTGACGGAAGCTGGCTATGTTGGCGAAGACGTGGAGAGCATCCTGTCCAGACTGCTGCAAGCGGCAGACTATAATCAGGAAAAGGCCGAGCGTGGTATTGTGTTCATAGACGAGATAGACAAGATAGCGCGCAAGGGTGACAACCCGAGCATAACACGCGACGTAAGCGGTGAGGGGGTACAGCAGGGATTGCTGAAACTGTTGGAGGGCAGCATCGTAAACGTACCGCCTAAAGGCGGCCGCAAGCATCCGGACCAAGACTATGTGCATCTGGACACACACAACATCCTGTTTATATGCGGCGGTGCCTTCGAGGGTATCGAGCGAAAGATTGCCCAGCGGCTGAACACTCATACCGTAGGCTTCGACAATGTCCAGGCCCGTCACAACCTGGACAGCCGCAACCTGATGCAGTATGTACAACCTCAGGACCTGAGGAAATTCGGCCTGATTCCTGAACTGATAGGGCGTCTGCCTGTAGTCACCTATCTGCATCCCCTGGACCGTGAAGCATTGAGAAATATACTGACAGAGCCAAAGAACTCGCTCATACGTCAGCAAAAAAAACTGTTCAAGATGGACGGAGTGGAGCTTAAATTCACCGACGAGGCCCTGGAAACCATGGTTGACAAGGCTGTCGAGCGGGGATTGGGCGCACGCGGACTAAGGGGGATAGTGGAAGCTGTCATGACGGATCTGCAATTCTCCACTCCGGGGAGTGACTGCAAAGAGATCACGATTACGGCCGAGTATGTACGGGAACAACTAAAAAAAAGTGAAGTATTATAGCAAAAACGCTGCCTATGCAGCGTTTTTTTTTGCTGCTATATTTGGATGATTCATTGAAATATCCTATCTTTGTAAACGTACACCACTAACCCGATTGTCCCCTATGGATAAAAAAGAACTCGCGCAGAACCTGAAAAGGTATTTCGGCTTTGACTCATTCAAGGGTCTGCAAGAGGATGTCATCTGCAACCTGATAGAGGGGAACGATACGTTTGTCCTTATGCCTACGGGGGGCGGCAAAAGCCTTTGCTACCAATTACCGGCGCTGATGATGGACGGTACTGCAATAGTACTTTCTCCCCTGATTTCGCTTATGAAGAACCAGGTAGATGCGGTACGCCAGGTAAGCGAGGACGACGGGATTGCACACTACCTTAACTCCAGTCTGACACGTCAGCAGGCGGACGATGTAAAAAGCGACATCCTGAACGGGCGCACAAAGTTGCTGTACGTAGCTCCGGAGTCTCTGACCAAAGAGGAAACGAAGGAATTCCTGCGCGGCATAAAAATCAGTTTCTATGCTATTGACGAGGCACATTGCATAAGTGAATGGGGACATGATTTCCGACCAGAGTATCGCAGGATACGCCCCCTTATCAACGATATCGGGCGTGCGCCGATAATAGCGCTGACTGCCACGGCGACAAACAAAGTGCGACGCGACATAAAGAAGAACCTGGGCATATTGCGTGCAAAGGATTTCGTAAGTTCGTTCAACCGTCCTAACTTGTATTACGAGGTCCGGCCAAAGACAAAAGACATAGACAAGGACATTATACGCTATATCCTGCAGAATCCGGGGAAAAGCGGCATCATTTACTGCCTGTCGCGCAAAAAGGTAGAACAGCTGGCAGAGATTCTCCAGGCGAACAACATCAACGCCAGGGCGTATCATGCCGGGATGGAGACGGCAGAACGTAACCAAACTCAGGACGACTTTATAATGGAGCGCCTGGATGTCATTGTCGCGACAATTGCCTTCGGGATGGGTATCGACAAGCCTGACGTCCGCTTTGTAATACACTATGATATTCCCAAAAGCCTGGAGGGCTACTACCAAGAGACCGGGCGTGCCGGGCGTGACGGCGGCGAAGGTACCTGCATTGCATTCTATTCACCGAAAGACCTGGACAAGCTGCGCAAGTTCATGGAGGGCAAACCGGTAAGCGAACAGGACATAGGCAACCAGCTGCTGGAAGAAACACGGGCCTATGCAGAAACAAGCATTTGTCGCAGAAAGATGTTGCTTCACTATTTCGGGGAGGAGTTCTGTGAGGACAACTGTCACCATTGCGACAACTGTTCGCGCCCTCATGACAGCGTAGAAGGTTCGCACGACTTGATTACCGTCATGGAAACCATCCTGGGCGTAAAGGAGAAATTCAAGGTCAACCATATCATCGATATCATAACAGGCATCGAGACCGAAGAGGTTATCTCGCATTGCCACGAACAACTGAAGGGATTCAACCGAGGCTGCAGTCACGACCGTCAATACTGGAATGCCCTGATACGTCAGGCTATACTGGAAGGATATATTGAGAAAGAGGTCGAGAACTATGGCCTGCTGAAGATAACCAAGAAGGGCAAGGAATACATGAAAGAGCCAAGTATATTCTTTTTCCTTCCCAACAATGAATTTGAGGATTACGAACCTGAACCTGAGGAAGAGGTCGGTGCATTGGATGAAACATTGATGAAGATGCTGATAAAACTCCGACGACAGCGTGCACAGGCCCTGGGAATACCTCCGTACGTGATCTTTCAGGAAAATTCGCTCTGCTCAATGGCGTCGAGCTACCCCGTGACCATAGAAGAGCTGCAGAACATGCCTGGCGTAGGAAAGGGCAAGGCACTGCGCTACGGCAAGGAGTTCTGTGAACTGATTGCGAAATATTGCGAGGAAAACGAAATCGAGCGTCCGCTGGACCTCAGGATACGTACGGTGGCAAGCCGCAGCAAGAACAAGATAAGTATTATCGAGAAGATAGACCGCAAGGTAATGCTGGACGACATCGCAAACAGCATGATGGTGGACATGGACGAGCTGCTGGACGAGCTGGAGGCCATTGTGAACAGTGGCACGAAACTGGATATCAACTATTATCTTGACGAGGTAATGGACGAGGACTACATGCTGGACATCTATGACTATTTCCATGATGAATCCGAGACGGATGACCTGAAAGTCGCGGTGAAGGAACTGGGACCGGACTATGACGAGACCGACATCAGGCTGGTACGGCTGAAGTTCCTGTCAGAAATAGGTAATTAACAAAAAACCAACGTATGTCTTAATTAACGCAAAAACAAGTTATGGCTAAGCCTGTCTTTGCGTTTTTTTTTGTATATTTGCGCCTAATGAAATTATAAACAGAGAATATGGCATCATTCATTGAAGACAAAATTGTGATGGAGGG
>AUXO010567048.1_pt1 | contig 11147 bp, 16 predicted proteins | sample 768731 | NCBI WGS metagenome assembly AUXO01 (sample SAMN02715735, study PRJNA202380) | gut metagenome | biome: sheep rumen | host: Ovis aries | place: New Zealand: Palmerston North | reverse complement strand
GTTCCTTTGGGCCATGCCAAAGCCTTTGCTGTATATGCAATCTTCTGTCCGCTGTGCTTCACAAGGTCAGGGAATGCGCCATCATAGGTTTTCTTTGTCGGTGCCGGAACAGGTGTTATAGGTGTTGCCCCATTCTGCTTGTTCACCCACGCTTCAAGGCTGCGGACAGATGCAGGGCCAAATTCACCATCCAGGTCTTTGCCCTTGAATCCTAATAGCTTGCTCTGAATGGCTCGACTTGTGGCAGGACCCCACGCACCATCAACGGCCTTGCCTTTAAGTCCTGCTTTTGTCTGTAATGCTTTTACTGTAGCCTTCCCCATGATGCCGTCATGGAAGGACATTTTCAAAGCAAATTGCAGGTTGTATATGTCCTGATACGAAAACAGGCCATCAATCGGAACCATGCACTTTTTCATGCCGGATGGTGCAAGGTGTGGTCTGTATATGCCCTGAACATACTTAATGCTTCTTGTCTTCTGTGCTACCTTGCCGCCATCTGTGTTCCCTTCAATGGTGTAGATCTCTGTTGTTGACTTCTTGCCTCTTACAAACCCAATATGATTTGGTATGCCATTCTTTTCCCAATCAAAATAGATGATATCCATTGGCATTGCCATGAATGGTGGGACCAATGCAAGGTTCTTTTCGCACCATTTGATTGACGCTGGGCAATAGGTTTCTTTCTTCCCATTAAAATAGAGCGATGAAACACCGCCCTCATTCGCTATATAGTCAACATATGCATTGCACCATGCCGCACCTGATGGCAATCCGCAGAATTTGCGGAACTTTGCGCCGCCTTCCCCAAGGTGCTTCTGCGCTATCTTAAGAAGTTCTGTGCTACTTATCATCTTCTTGCACCTCACTGTCAATTGGTTCATCGTAGTACATATATAAGCTGTTTTCTGCGTCCACTTCCGGCAATCCTGTTGCTACAGACGTTAAAACAGATAAGATGCCTGCAAGAAGCGACGCACTCGCTACCATCCACCAATTTACATCAGATAAAACAACAGCTGTACCGATCATGGCAACAGCTGTTTGGCATACTGTCCTTATAGCCCTTATAAGTGCTGATTTTATAAATGTGCCCATTTGTTTTCTCCTTATTTCCATCTTCCCATTACTTGAAATTGTATATTACGGTTAGATGCTGATAATGATCCCCCTGACGATAGGTAATAACTACCCCCTGTTGTTGTTGGCTGAACATTGTTAACCCAAGAACCTTGCGAACCTGAGCCAACAGTTGCAGTTACTGTTGGTGCTACCGCGAATGTAATTGGGAACGCTGGGATAGATAATGCGTTTGTACGATAACCGCCATATCCTGGTGATGAAATATTGACCGCGATTGACTCTGTTTGTGTCCCAAAACACTCATAAACTCCGCTATTCCATTTGCGATATTTCCATATACCGCTTGTGCCCTGTGCAATAACATAATCAGCCTTTAACGCATCAAGTATCATCGTCAGTAATTTTTTCATATCAATCATACTATCACCTCACTTTGCCAATTAAGTGCCGTTATAGCTGCATACAAATCGCCATCCGTAGTGCCTGTCGGTGCCGTAGTATCTAAATCATACATTGGCAACGCTTTGGCGACATAATATGCTGATACTGTATTTAAGGTATCATCAAAAGCCCCATTTAAATAATCGGCATTGAGTGGAGTTCCTGTGGCGTATATTGTTCCTTCTTCCCTTGTGAGATCATACACATCAGGGTCACTTGATGCCGTTAACCTGTATCGGCCTGGAAATTCAACCGATCTATCAGTAAAATAATTTGCCATTAGTTATATGTACCCCCTGCATTAATGTTATCTCCTGTATAGAATTCATCACCGCACCAATGGTTCAACGCACTCATGTTGTTGATGTTGGCAATGATGTTATACAGGTTGAAAGAAATGGTTTCAATGTTGTTTATATTTTCATAATCCATCACATTTGTTGGCTGTGTATCAGGATTATAATTGACAGCTTCACAGATGTTAGACAACACCACAAGCATGGATTCCCAAAATGATTTATCTATAATGTCATTTTGTGTCCATGAAGTTTTGGTTACTGTGCTGCCCTGTGGGGAATGCCCTTCAGCTGTCGCATAATCAAACAAATAGGCAATATTGCCTGTTATTCTGTCCATGTCTGTTGCTATCATTAGTGCAGAACCATCTGTTCTGTCAGTAACAGGTGTTACCCAAGCCATCAGCAAACCCCCTTCCTGTAAGTTATTTCTGCGTAGGTGCCGCCGCCTTCATGGTGCAATGTGATGTTTTCAAGTGTAATTGTTTCCACACTTCCGTCTAATCTGTGGAAGTTAACAACATCCCTTGGTTGCATTCTTGGGTCACCTTTCCATGTGAACGAACCTTTTATATTGGATCTGTCCAAAAGTGATTTACAAGCTTCGTTAGGGTACAATTGTTTGTTGTCATCAAACGTTTGATTTGTTACCCACCATTCACCATATAATTGGCTTTCAACATCTATCACATATGCGCCGTTTTGCTTGCCGTATTCCAAGCCCACATCATTTGTGCCAGCCTGGAATCCAGATATTTCAACATTGGCAGATGTCGCATTTTTATCAATTGCGCCATTCGCAACCTTTTGTGTCCACCATTTTGCCTGTGTCTCTGGTGATTGGTCAGGTGCTGCATCCCATGGAATAACCCTTGAATAAATAAGTGCGCCGGTTTGTTTGTCAAACCTGTTTTGTGGTGTTTCGTTATCGAAAAGAAGTTGACCACTCATTGCGTTTACCTGCGCACCATTAACCAAAATGATTGATTTTGTTAAATCAGGTTCTGCATAGTTAGGTGCTTTAAACGCATACCTCCCATGCTTTGTTGTCGGAAGTACCCTGTCTAACGCTGCCCCTGGTGTAAAAGAATTTGTGCGAGGCATATAATACATAAATGATATTGCATAACCTGTGAAATCTGTATAAGAAGCACTTTCAAAGTTCCATTCAATAGACCCAATAGTGCCAGGGTATGACACCAAGTTGGCTTGAACGCTTTTATGTGAAAGGTTGATACCATCTGCCTTTGGCTCAACAGCCTTTGACATTTCACCGCAATCATCTTCATATATATCAAAATCTGGTGTTGGGTAATCAATCGCCATGTGAGGGATGCCGCCATCAACATAGCTAAACCAAATAGTTGTAACGTCCCCACTCGTTGAATAGTCGCTTGGAATGTCCTTTATGTGCATTACATTGTTTAAAAATGCAAGCATCGTTCTGAACGAAACCCTTGGGAACAGAAGCCTATAATTTCTGCCTCGTTGCGCCACATTAGCGTTTGGATGGTAATAACCAAAGGCCGGCACGTTGACATTAACAGGTGTATTTTTGAACAGCAAAGACAGCGTTGGAAAAATACCATACGTTGTGGTATATATGCCGGAATACGATGGGAACAAAACAGGGTCAATGCTTTGATCCAAAAAATGGACCGCATCAACAGCATGAATATTCAACACATTATCAGCCCAAGACACTTGCCCTTCTACATAAAAACTCCGTTCTTCGCTCATGTCCCCTTGATAACCTGCCGAATAAGTTATAGGTGTATCATCTTGTATCGTTGCGACTACTTCTGAAATGTCAACATCATTATATATTTCTATGTTGATTTCTGATTCTGGAAGCGTTGGTTCTTCAAGGTTCAAATCGGACCGCAAAGACACTATGCATGATATAATAGAATCATTGCTAACCTGTATTGATGTTCCAGGCATTGCCAAAGAAACTTCTACACGTTCATCTGTTTCTAATGGCGGAAACTCCAAGGTAATCGAATCAGCCCCAACAGGAATGATGACTTGACCGCCTACGATGGTTGCCGTTTGTCCATTGAATCTAACAGTGTTTGTGCCGCTTGCCATGATGGACATGCCATTGATGGTGCCATCGCCTGTGATTGTTATTGACAAATCTTCGCCAACGTTCCCACGGATGCCAATCTTGCCATTGGAGGCAGATGCTTCCACAGTTGGATCATACAATTGGCATGAACCGTTCAAAGGGAATCCATCCCCTTGGAGGTCAGCAAGCACACGCATAGGCCATGACCGTTCATCAAGCACTGCATCAGAAACCTTTGTTGATGAAGAATAACCGCTATAGGCAACGCTTACATCCTCTGGTACTTCCATTTTGATAAGAACATCCATTGGATCTCTTATTTGTTTTGCATTTTGTACATCAATTTCGCTCATGCTATCACCTAATTATGTGCATTGATGAATCTTACCTGTAAGCCAATGCCCTTCCAAAGTATGTTCCCGTCAGGGCCTGTATAACGTGTTACTGTCGCTTTTGTAACCAAAGGTATAACCGATTCTGTAACGCTTGCATTAGATTCATCACTAAAGGTCATTTCAACTTCTGCCCCATCCAGAGCAATGATGTCTTGCAATTGGTCTTGTGGCAATGCGTCCCATTCAATAGTAAGGTCCTTATACCGCCAACCAACAATGTCTGCGCACCTTTTGCCGGTGCAAGTTTCGATTTCGGCGGCATAAATCCATTCACGTTCTAACGTGAAGTCATTGCCCCTGAAAATTTCATTATCATTTATTGTTATCGTGTTATAGATTCCAATCATCCTAAAATCCTCTTATACTTGTCATACATCTTGACAGTTTCTTCGCCCATCTTTGGCCCATTCGGATACAGATAGATAGGAATGGAGATTGTACCGCCATCCCCTGCGCCTTGCAGTGCCATTGATGTTGACAGCCCATTAACAATAGAATCTGCCATCACGGACAGCATGGAATTGAGCTTGTCAATAGGAAGGACCGCTTCTGGTCCTGCTTCACCGACACCGATAACAGAAGGTGAATTGAAAATACCGCCCTTCTTATACCAATTGATTCCAAGTGATGGGATTTCACCATGCAGAAGGTCACCAATTGACCATCCCCTTGGTCTGATGCTGAAATGCGGCAATTTTATATGTGGCAGATGAACCTTGAATTTGAAGAACCCTTTGATTTTGTTGATGATTCCCTTTACAAGGTCCGCCGCCTTGCGGATCGGTGACACAATCGCATTTTTGACCGCATTGAAAATGGCTGTCACTGTTGCCTTCAACGTGTTAAATGCTCTGGTTACTGTTGACTTGATGCCATTAACTACTGTAGTGATTGCATTCTTAATAGCATTCCAAACAGCAATTGCAGTTGCTTTGATTTTGTCCCAATTCTTATATAACAGTACACCAATAGCAATAGCCGCCGCAATTGCCGCAACAACCGCCAGAATAGGGAGAATAACACCACTTAATGCGGCACCGACACCTGCGAACACCGGTGCTAACGCAGATGCAATTGTTATAAGTGAACCGATAGCAGAAATGATGCTACCAATCACAACAATGATAGGTCCCAAAACTGTAGTGATTGCCGCAATCGCTAAAGCAACCTTGGCAATCAGTGGATGCTGTTGCAGATAAGCTATAATCTTTTCGATGATAGGCAACAGTTTTTCTTGTGCCCACCGCACAACGTCAGCAAGGGCAGGTAAGAGAATTGCACCAAGTTCTTCCTGTAAATCACCCAAGGTGTTTTTCAGTTGCTGATACTTACCTATATCAGTTTGCGCCATCTCTTGGTTTGTGCCCTTGATGCTTCTGGCCCATGCGTCTTGGAGAACCTTAACCTTTTCGGTTTCGGTTCCATTCTTCATGATTTCCTTTTCCGCATCTGTTAGGACAATGCCATACTTTTCAAGACCCTTGGTGGTCCCATTCAATGCCTTCTGGAACGCAAGACCGACAGCCGCAGAATTTTCTTCTGTTGCATTATAGCCATACTTAAGAGCAATGGCATCATTCATGATCGGAAGCAACGCTTCAAGAGATTCTTTTTGCTTAACATTAGAGGCAATTGCCTTTGCCCCTGCCATCTGCACTTCATCGCCTATGATGCCCTGTTCCTGTTGCGCCGCTGTCAGGTCCTTTATCTGCTGAATCTGTTGTTCAGTAAGCCCTAATCTGTTTTGAAGGACCTTTTCAAGTTTCAGTTCCTGTTCCTGCTGGTTAACATATGCATCAATAGCTGTCTTGCCGTAATACAGCATAAGACCGCTTGCAATTGACATGGTGGATGTAAGCTTTTTGCCAAAGGCCTGTGCCTGTGCCCCTGCCTTCTTGAAGCTTGCACCTACAGCCATTACCTGTTGCTTGCCTACAGAACCAAACTTTTTCAGCTCGCCTTCTGCCCTGTCAACCTGGTTCTTTGCCTTGATGATCTCACGTTGCAGTTCACGATACTGCGCAGATGTCTTGTCAACACCTGCCGCATCCATCTGTCTTTGCATGTCTTTGAGCTGTTGCAGTTTGTTTCTTGTTTCCTGAACAGACTTTTGCAACAGTTCAAACTTCTGGCGCAGAAGTGTGGTGTTGCCTGGATTGAATTTCAGCGAATTGTTGATTTGCTTTAATTCAGCCTGCGTTTTATTGATCGTGCCCTGCGTCTTTTTTAATGCGCTATTAAGTTTTTCTGTATTGGCACCAAACTCAATGGTGATGCCCTTGATTAAACCTGCCATTAGAATCTATCAAAGTCCTTTTGTGTTGCTTTGTATGGGTATTCGTATTGGTCATTGCTCTTTTCGATTAGCATGTCCTGAACCATCCCATATTCAATAAGTTCCAATTCATCGAGTGAAAGACCAAGCTCTTTGCACCGTAGCATGAATATGCCGGTGTTCATCTTTCTGATGGTTGGTCTTTCTTTCTTTTTAGGGTGTGGATGTCCCTTGTAAGGAATCCATATACACATCAAGTATATCTTCTGCGGAATTAACAAAGGCCATTGGGCCAAAGCCTTCAAGCCAATTCAAAAACTCTTCATAAGATAACTTGTTCATATTCGTTTTTTCTGCTTGCTTTGCCATAACAAAAGCAAGTTCTGCAATGGATTCAATGCCTTCTTCCATTGCTCTTTTTTCATCGCCTAAAATTGCAAACAGATCTTTCTTAAAAATCTGCTTATAGCGAAATGGTGTTGCAGCGTTTGCGGCAAGCTCCATTTCTGTTCCGTCAATTTCTACTCTCTTAAACATCTTTTTGCCTCCGATTAATTACAAAAAACCGCCCAGAAGCAAAAGCCCCTGGACGGCATTCTTGTTACTCTACTACAGATGTGAACCATCCAGAGTATGCAGTTGACGCAGTATCTGCGCATTCTGCTTTTACGATCTGGTCAAATTCTCTTGGTGAAGCTGTGATTTCACCCGTTACTGTCTGCACTTCGATTCCATCTTCTGTTGTGGAAGATTCAATGTCAGGTCTTGCCATCTTGCAGTTGTACAGCACATATTTTGTTGCGTTTATATCCCCTTCAAACTGAAAGAGTAAAGCAAAAGCCTTTGGCTGTACAGAAGCATCTTCATAGTAGACACCTGACTTTGCGCCGGTTCCTACAATCTGCCCCATGATGTCTTTTTTGAAGGAATCAGGAACCATTGCAGATTCAAAATCACCGCTATAACCATTGTTGGCAATTGCAGTGAAGTACTTTACGTTGTCGGCATAAAAATCGTTGGTGTCGCCTTCAGCACTTAATGAAAGTGATACGGCGCCAGGCCATGCAACAGGTGTTCCATAGGTAACAGAATTAGTGCCTACAGTTACAGATGCATAGTGTACGTTTTTAAGCCCATACTGAACCTTGTTAGCCATCTATGATAACCTCGCTTTCATAGGTTGTTTGAAATAACTTTTCATCATTCAGAAAATCCGTTTGCTTATACCATGTGATACCTGCGGACCGCAATTTATCTTCAATAACAGATTCCGTTTCAAAATCCTTCTTGGAAGAAAACAGTTCAATGAACAATTGCCTTCTGTTGGCATAATTGCTCCCATCAGCATGAAAATCATTTTCACTTGGATAGTAATAGACCACATACGGAAGATTGGGTGTCTTGCTAAAATGGCTGTAAGAAAAAGGCACCCCAAATGATTCAATTATATTTGTGATATCTAACAGCGTCATAATTTAGCCATCACCCCTTCCATAAACTTATTAACGTGCTCTTCTTCTATCCTTGCAAGTGTTCCTGTGTAGTCAACATTTTTCGGATAATGCCCGCCGCCGCCTGTTGGGTGCGACACTTCCAGAAGATGCGTCAACTGATAGTGTTTTCTGTTATACACAGTTTCGCTGTACTTTGTGCGTCCATTCTTTTCCGCTTTATGGGACCATGAACGTGCATACTCGCCGCCAGAAGGCGCAGAACCTTTAATTGTTTCAACAGTTTCCCTTGCCGCCTTTTTGCTTTCTGCTTCAACGATGTCATAAACTTCACCACCATACTTTGCAAGAAGCTGTATAAGTGTTTTGCCGAATTCTTCAGGTTGAATGGAAATGTTTGTCATGCGCCAATCTTCCTTTCAACATACAATTCCAAATCATCGTCACTTCTGAATGTCCGATAGATGGAATAACGCTTGTTGTCAAATTCAACAATGCTTTCTCCGTCATAATCTCCAAAGAAGATAGTAAACCGATACTCTGGATTCAATTCGGTGTCTGCCGCCGCATAAAACTCACTTTGCGAAATGGAATTGACTTCACAGAAAACAGTTGTGGATGTTTCTGTTGCGATCTCACGTCCATAGGCATCAAAAGTTATGGTCTGCTTTATAAGCTTGATAACGTCTGACATCAGCCAACACCCCAATCTGTATAGCCTGTAGCCATCTGCAATTGTGCTTTCTGCTCATCATAGGATTCTTTGAGCTTGTCATAATCCTTCGGTTTTCCAAAGCTGAAACCTACATAGGTTAGAATCGCTTTCAAAATAATTGCATCAACTGATTCCCATACAATACCGGCAAGCCTCAAATCAGCTTGCGCAGATTCAATGTATTCAGTGATTTCATCGTCATATGCAGTTTTAGTGATTCTTAACTTTTTCTTACAGATTGCAAGTATTTGTTCATCCGTCATTTTCTTTCCCCTTTTGAGGCTTCATAAAAATCCTTTGTTACAGCGGCATAACCCATATGCCCACATTCAATGGTTGGATCACACCATATTGAATAGCCGTTTTGTCTTGCCCTTATACAAAAAGCGCAATCCTCACCGGCATGAAGCAATGGTGTGAACCATGCGCCGGTTCCTTCCTTTGCGGCGATGTCAAGCAGACAATCTGTCCTCATCAGAACGCAACCAAAACCACACCCTGCAACTTCAAAAAGCCCATCTGGTATGGTTTCAATGTTTGCATACTCAACAATGCCTTCATGCTCTTCAAGTTTACTGAACAGCACTGGTGTGAATGGTGCCGTGCGTCTGAAAAACAGACCAGACAGAACATCAATTTCTTCATGTTCATCAAGCACCTTCATCATACGTTCCAAGGTGTCTGCGGCAAACACCATGTCAGAATCAAGCCATAAAATATAGTCAGCTTCCATCTGTACAGCGTAAGCCGCAAGACTATTCCTTGAATCGTAAACCAACGAACCAATCAGGAAGGATACTGTGCATTGGCCAACCTTTTTAAGTGTTGCCAGACTCTGTGCGAATCTCGCAGAAACCATGTCCATGCATGGTACAGCAATTAAGATTTTCTTCATGATTTTTGCCTCCGATAAAAATCAATCAGATTTTATTTGGTGATCTTAACGAATGCATTCGGTGCAACAACACCGATTCCAACAAACTGTCTGCCGATAACCTTAACAAGGTCATAATCAGCCTGTGACAGATCGTCAAACTTGATGTTGATTTCTTCGCCATTAGGGAAGTTCATCAGTGCGCCCTGTTCCAGGTCACCAACAATTGCATACGTTTCGCCCGTTGTGGCTGCGCTGAATGCCTTGATGGAATTGTTGAACAGAACTTCAAGCCCTTCAAATGGATCTGCATCAAAGCTACCTGCATACTGCGCCGCTTTGAAGGTTCCCCACGTTGCTTTGTTCATGATAACAACAGGATTGGCTGCTTCATCAGAAAGCTGTGCCATTGCCTGTGCAACAGTTCCAACACCTACAGTTGAAGCCGCTACCTTTGGAACCGCTACGGAATTTGCTGTGGAAGCTGTACCACAAGCTTCGATTTTAGCAATCAGCTCATCGGCCGCCTTCTTTGCAATTCTGTAAGTGATTTCATCATAGATGTAGTTCAGGAATGCTTCCCCTCGCAGGTCAAGGATTTCATCACTCAAAGAAATCCATTTCTTAAGGCTCTTTGCTACAAGCTCAACAGTTCCAAGAACCAAAGTTTCTTCTGTTACCTGTCCGCTTCCTTCTGTGTGTGCTACTGCGCCGGTTGCTGACAGCTCAAAGCCAACCTTCAGATTGCCCTTCAGATAGGCCTTTCTTACTCTTGCTACGATGCCTTCACGTTCCCATGCTGTCTTTGTGATGTCATACACAAGTTCAGGGGCAGCAACAGTGCCTGATGCGTTTTCGGAAAGAAGGCTTCTACATTCTGTGTCGTCCCCTGACTTCAGGAATTCTGCATAAGCATTGATGTATTCTGCGGAATTTCTCATTTCCATAGTTTTTACCTCTTCTCTTTTTTCAATAGGTTTTGTTTCTTTCTTTGCAATAACGTTTTCCATTGCCCTTTTTTCTTCGGCAATTTTGGCTTCTGCTTTTTCGATTTCAGCCACAATGGATTCTCTTTCTTCCATCAGCTTTTCAGACCGCTTTTCAAGCTCTTCTGTGGATGCTCTCTCTTCGTCAGCCGGTTCTTCTTCGGCAGGCACATCCAGATCAGCAATGATTGAAGCAATCTCTTCATCGATTGCGGAAAGCCTTTCTTTCAGTTCGTCTAAAGTCATTTTTCAATGGCCTCCTTTAACTTCTTTGCAAGCTCTTCACGTTTGATAAGATCGCTCCGTCTTTCTTCCTCTGCCTTCTGTCGCTCCGCTTCGGCAGCCTTTTCTATTTCAATCACTCCGTTGAAATAGTCACGCACATGAAGTTCTGTTGTTGGATTAGCCGGAAAGCTAACCGCACTTATATCAAAAACCTTTTCAATTCGGTCAATGACCCTTGTTCTTGTGTCTGCATCATAGTGATCCGCACCAACAGTAAACGCAAAAGACATCTGCGGATAATTGCCTGCCTGGATCTCTTCAAAATGGGACCGCCC